>Ga0257124_1002562_pt1 | contig 10595 bp, 8 predicted proteins | sample SI106_150metaG_FD_190154 | JGI IMG/M metagenome (GOLD analysis project Ga0257124, IMG submission 190154) | Marine microbial communities from Saanich Inlet, British Columbia, Canada - SI106_150 | ecosystem: Environmental > Aquatic > Marine > Inlet | place: Canada: British Columbia | collected...
GGTGATTTATCTCCAATAAAGAATAATGGGAAATTTGAAAATTTGATTTTGAATTTTCCCGTATAGTGAATTTCAAATTTGATACTGAAAAATCTATCCATACAATATCTTGTACCATGGTAAATTTTTAAAAGCCCGGACTGGTGAAAGAAGCGCTCGGTAAATTATAAAATTTGATTTGATCCTATTGAATTGATTATTCCTGAAGACCTGAAAGAATTGGCTGATAGCATTTTCCATGATATGATATCTGAAAAAGGAGGTGTCCACAGCACAAACGAGAACATAACCAAATACGGCAGACGAATTACATGTGACTGGTACAACACAACCCTGAAAGATGTCGACGGCAAAGGTACTGGGATGGAATTGTCGGTGGAAAAGAGTTTTTCTACAGAACAAATATCCAATTCAAACATAAAAATTCAAACAGGTACTGAACAGATCCTTCTTGTAGACGATGAAGAAGCAATTCTTTCAATGAAAAAACAGATGCTGGAGCGTTTGGGTTATCAAGTGACTTCAAGTATCAGCAGCATTGAAGCCTTCCGTGCAGCTCCTAATAAATTTGATCTGGTCATCACTGATCTGGCCATGCCCAATATGCCTGGGAATAAACTATCGGCTGAGCTTATTAAAATACGTTTTGATATTCCTGTGTTGCTTTGTACCGGATTCAGCGAAACTATGTCTGAAGAAAAGGCGGGAAATTCCCTGTTTCTCCGACCGACCACCCTGCGGCCAGAAGAAAATAATAAAACACCAAAAAGAAAATCCCCAGGCTAAATCCTGACGAGCGTCGAATAGAGGTAGATTGAATACCCAGAGGGAATGCAAGTAGACCGAGAGCCATGCAGGCAAAAGGAATGGAAAACTTCTCATGAAGCTCCATGAGTGCAGCTCTCAAATCCAATTCATTGATTATTCCTGAACGGATGAACCGGATCAAGTCTACAATATCTCGCTCGTCAAGTTCCTTGGCTATCTCAGCGCTGCTTTTGTTCATGACATCCAGGTCGATGTTGATGTCATAACTTTCGAAATGGATGTTATTGACAAATTTATCTTCCAGATCCACCTGGTTGATCATACCATTATACAGCTTGATGGTATAAATCTGGTCAACTTCAGACCGGATAAGTTCACCGTCGGGGGCTGTTGAAATACTGACAATTCCCTTTGTCCTTCGATCCTCAATAAATACATCTTTTAACCTTTTTGTCTTCATGTCTACATGGGAAACATAGATCATGATATCTTCCAGTTCCGAGTTGAATTGTCTTTCTTGTAAAGCTGCATCAATGCTGGATCTTACAATTTCAACACTTTTCTTTTTAATAGACAGTGTTCCCCAGGAAACCCCAAAGACCGAAACACACAGGGTTAACAAAACCCCAATGAAACAAAAAGTCATCACGGGTGGCAAAAGTTTATAGATTGAGACACCGGCACCCTTTAAAGCGACAATCTCGTTTCCCTGGGACATGCGCATAAAGGTTAAAAAAATGGATATCGTCACTGACATGGGAACAGTAAATTCCAAAAACCTTGGAAGCGTATAAACAAGCATAAGAACAACAGATGAGATATCAGCATTATAGTTCACCACCATGTTGGTGATTTGTGTTATCCGTGTCATCAAAAAAATAAATGTCAAGAAAAAAAGGCTGATGGCAAAGGGGGATAAAAGTTCCCTGAAAATATACTTGTTTATGATATTAAAATTATTCATTGCAAGGGAAAATATATAGCATAGGTATTATGAAGAAATCGTGAAGGAGTGCGGTTCACTATCTTGGTCTGCCATGGCAGTTATTAAAACTTTGAAATAAAAGCTCAAAAGCTATCGTTTCATTCATAAATCTCAATAGATTGAATTGAACAATTCTCTATCTTCACTATTCCTTCATAATAGCCATGCTATTTTTCCTGCTAATACGCAACCAAGGTAATGAATTGATGAAGTCATGACTAAAAGCAGCAGAATTTATATAAATAGTAATTTAAATGCAGGGAAAAAGCAGTGGTTACGACTGCGACTGGCAGTGGTTTATAGCAGCATCAAAAAATATACGTCCACTATATGGCAATATACTCAGTCCAGCACCATTTCATTAATGGCCGTTTCCCCGTTACTTCTGATTCTATTTGGAATCGTTTTAGAATACAGTGGGTTTGATATTTGGTGGATCAAACACTTTTATGATGATCAGAGCCGCTCCTGGCCATTTCGGGGCCATTGGTTGTTTGATACGGTCATCCATGACTGGGGAAGATATTTTAATATTTGCATGGCAGCATTGTGGTTGATCTGTTTTGTTTCAACTTTTTTCATTGCAAAGTTTAAAAAACATAAAAAAATCCTGGTCTATTTTTTGACGGCATCTTTAGCCGGTCCATTAATCGTGGGTATCGGGAAGCATAGTACGCATATCTTTACACCGTGGGAGCTGGAAATATTCTCTGGAACGCTTCCGTATATAAGACTATTTGATTCTGTTCCCATTGGTGCTCCTATCGGTGAAGCCTTCCCAGCAGGTCATGCCTCCGGTGGATACGCCTATTTTAGCCTATATTTTTTATTATTGCATATCGGGTCACCTTACAAAAAATATGGGTTCTTTTTCGGGCTGGGTCTTGGCCTCATATTTGGGATAGGCCAACAGGTTCGGGGAGCCCACTTCCCCAGTCATGACCTTTTTTCCATGGTCATCTGCTGGTATGCGACTCTGATATTTTATTATCTTTTTTATCCCAAAAGAGGGGAGGGCATCATTCATGACACATAAACTTTTTATTCTCCCAAAAACGCGTTTTGCTTTAGTGGTTCAGCTTTCATCTATAGCACTTGCAGGCTTTGCTATATTGAGAGCTGAATTCTTTATCAGGGCCTGGGGCCTTATGGATCATACCCTGTTTGAATGGATTTATATTTTTGGTCAGGGGTTTATTTATGACATAGCCTTTATCAGCTATTTTTATATTCCGTTTGTCATCTTGTTGCTATTTTTACCCAATAAATGGCTCCACAATGTCTTTTTTAAAGTTTTAACACAGATTACAACTTCTTTGATATTGTATGGTCTTTGCTTTAATGCGATTGCTGAGTGGTTTTTCTGGGACGAATTTGGTGTTCGGTTTAATTTTATTTCTGTGGATTATCTTATCTACCGCCGTGAAGTTACGGATAATATCATGCAATCTTATCCCGTATTCTGGATATTGCACATCCTGTTCATTTTGACAGCGGTTCTTTTTTATTTTTTACGAGCGCCTTTAATTAAAGCCATATCCGTTAAAGAAAATTTTTCCCAAAGGGCTGTTATTGCCATATGTCTCTTATTGATTCCAGGCATGGCATTTCTTTTTTTAAATCAATCCCAACGCAGTTTCTCTGACAACAATTATGTAAATGAACTGGCATCAAACGGCCCCTATCAATTATTCGCCGCTTTTCGAAACAACACGCTTGATTATCGGCAGTTTTATGAAACCGGTGATGATAGAACACTCTCACACATACTGAAAGAACAGGTCGATAACCAAAATAATCAATACCATAGTGAAGGCTTATATAACATCTACAGACGTATTGAAGAAAAAGAACCTCCTAAAAAGCTTAATGTTATTCTGATCTCTGTCGAAAGTCTGAGCGCAAAGTTTCTTACCCGATTCGGAGAACAAAAAAATATAACCCCCTTTATGGACGACTGGTTTAAAAAAGGAATGTTGTTTACAAACTTTTATGCCACTGGTACACGGACCATAAGGGGGCTTGAGGCCATTACATTATCCATTCCCCCGACACCGGGACGTTCCATTGTCAAACGGCCGGATAATGGCAATATGTACAGCTTGGGCAAAGTATTCAAGGATGAGGGGTATGATACAACTTTTCTTTATGGGGGACGCGGATATTTCGATAATATGAACGCCTTTTTTTCAGGAAACGGCTACCGGATTGTTGATCAGAATGATTTAAGAGATGCAGAGGTCACGTTTAAAAACGCCTGGGGGGTTGCAGATGAAGACCTTTATAATCGCACTATTTATGAAGCCAATCAGGCTCATAATTCAAAACGGCCTTTTTTCTTCCATATTATGACCGTAAGCAATCACCAACCCTATACTTTTCCTGAAGGGAAAATTGATCTTGTTCCTGGTGAGGGTGGAATCGGCAGCGGCAGAGCCGGTGGGATAAAATATACCGATTATGCGTTGAGCCAATTGATTAAAAAGGCAAAAAAGCAGCCATGGTTTGATGACACTGTCTTTGTGGTCGTGGCGGATCACTGTGCTGCCAGTGCCGGCAAAATAGGACTGCCGGTCAAAAAATATCATATCCCTTTATTTATATATGCACCCAAACATATTGAAGCAGGAGAAATTGATTTGCTGTCAAGCCAGATTGATATAGCCCCAACCCTTCTTTCTTTACTTCATTTTTCATACGACAATTTCTTTTTTGGGAAAAATATCCTGGCCCTCGATTTCAACGAAAGGGCTCTCATTGCAAATTATCAGAAATTAGGAATATTGAAAAACAAAGTACTTTTAATCCTGTCACCGAGAAAAGAGATAGGCCTGATCAATATAGATTCAAAGAAGCCGTCTCTACAAAAAGTCCCCCCTTCCTACCCTTTTGTAAAGGAGCTGATGTCCTATTACCAGGGCGCGGATTATGTTCTTAAAAATCGGTTGAATCGATGGACTGATAGAGAAACTGATCTTGCGGAAAATTAAAATTTATACGAGGAATATGATATGCCCCCCAAAAAACCTACTGGCCTTACCCGTATTATAAATGCCGCCGGATATTCATTCGCCGGGATAAAAACGGCCTGGAAGTATGAAGCGGCTTTCCGGCAAGAAATATTTTTAATGGCAGTCTTGGTGCCAACAGGGCTTTATTTTGGTCAAACCAGAGTTGAAAAAGTCCTGTTGATATCATCACTTATGGTTGTAATTCTCACAGAGTTTTTGAATTCTGCTGTTGAAGCGGTTGTTGATCGTATTGGGCTGGAATATCATCCCATGTCAGAGCGGGCAAAGGATCTCGGCTCTTCCGCCGTCTTTGTGAGCATTGCCTTTGTCATTATCGTTTGGGCTTTGATCCTTATTTAAAATTTGTTATTTAAGAGAAAGCAATATATTCTATAAATCTTGTGGGATTTAATAAATCTGGAAATATGGTATGAATCTTCTAATAGTGGATGACGACATAGAGCTGCTTGAGCAACTTTGTAAATCTCTGGAAAAAAAACGATACCGGGTAGAAACAGCAGTTAATGGTGAACAGGCGCTGGATAAGATTTTTGCGATCACCTATGATCTTGTTTTGCTGGATATCATGTTGCCCCGCCTTGATGGCCTGAGCGTGTTAAAAGAAATACGTCGGGCCGGGATGAACACCCCCGTGCTGATGCTCACCGCACGAAGCGATGTCGAGGACAAGGTTAAAGGGCTTGATTACGGTGCAGATGATTATCTTTCCAAACCCTTTTCCATGGCCGAACTCATGGCAAGAATACGGGCAATGCTGAGAAGAGATGGCAAGAGGGAAGTGGTTCTTACAGCCGGGGACATTAAACTGGATACTGTCAGCCGCACAGTCACCGGGCATGGCAAACCGCTAAGCTTAACCACCAAGGAATTTTCCATCCTTGAATTTTTGCTGCACAATAAGGGAAGTGCTGTTTCAAGATTTAACATGGCCGAGCACGTTTGGGGAGATGACTTTGATCCTTTCTCCATGTCTAATTTTATTGATGTTCACATTAAGAACCTGCGCAAAAAAATAAAAGTCCGTGATAATGTCGACATAATCCGAACAATCCGTGGCATTGGATTTATCATTGATGAGTCTTTATGAAAATACGTAAAAAAATCACCTTATGGATTTCTGGAACAGCTCTTTTGTCAACCATCATATTTTCATCTATTATTTTTTTTGAATTAATGGAGGAACCCTTTAAGTTCATTGATAAAGAGATGCAATATATGACAGAAGCCCTTGCTGAAAAAATGAAGGCCCCAACAATAAACAATGACAGCTACGACTTGTCTGGTATGCCCTATAACCCGGATAAATATTGGATTAAAGTAACAGATAATAGCGAAAAAATATTGTATCAATCAAAAATAACCCACTATACGGATATCCCTCCTTCGGGCAATAAAACCACATATATGGTGGAAAAGGTTATCCCAAGATCCCAAATCTGGCTGGGCCAGGATAAGGAGGATGATGTTCTCTTCAGAGTACTGGTCACCAAGGGACAGCTGAACCAGATTCCGATTGAAATTCGAATTGCCAAGCCCATTGAAGATCTTGAGGAAGAGTTGATTCAACTGGTACGTTATATCTCGATTAGCCTTTTTATATGCACGTTAATCATCATTTTTATAAGTTATAAGCTATCCGGGAAAATTCTGAATCCCATTGTCTCCATCACCCGGATGTCAAAAGAAATCAGCGAAAAATCTTTGCACCAGCGCATCCCTTTGAATCGGAATAAAGATGAGCTATATGATCTCTCCATTTCACTGAACAAAATGTTTGACCGGCTTCAATACTCCTTTCAACGGCAAAAGGAATTTATCGGCAATGCTTCACATGAACTTAAAAGCCCCATAACCCTTCTCATGCTGGCCCAGGAAGAAATGCTCATGAATGAAGATTTGTCATCACCAGCCAGCAAAGGCCTGATGAGGCAGTTGGACACCACACGCCGGATGAGCCACCTGGTCAGGAATCTTTTGGATCTCTCCCGGCTGGAACAGCAGTCATCAAGCAACAGAGAACCAGTGGATATGGCTGCCCTTACGAACAAAGTTTTAAATGATTATACTGATTTATTTGCTGCAAAGAATATCAGTCTTCAGAATAAGATGCCAAAAAAAATAGTTTTTAAAGGCGATCAGGAAAAATTAGTTCGCTTGTTAATCAATCTTATTGACAACAGTATCCGGTATAATTTTGAAAAAAATGGCGTTGTCATTGTAAAGGGTAAAGAAACAGACAGGGGCATAAACTTGGAAATTTCCAATACCGGCCGAATGATTCCCGAAGAGGAACTTGAACTGGTTTTTGAACAATTTTATCGGGTTGAAAAATCTCGTTCAATAAACCATGGCGGTTCAGGCCTTGGATTAGCAATCGCAAAAAAAATAGTTGAACTTCACAGTGGTACAATAGCTATAACCAATGAATCAGATAATTTTATAAAAATTTCTGTTATTTTACCTTTTTGATCCTATCCCCAAAAAATTGGATGTGAAATCAAACCATGTTTTCAGGAAAATATTTGAGCGGAATGGTTGTTCCATGAATAATCAAAGGCGAGCGTTTTGTCTATAACAGCTTAGTATGAGTCACAATTTATAGGCGTTCACTGGTATTTTAAAGACCCAGTCCAGATAAAATTTGGTAACCCCAATATGTGGCATATGGCTGTTTTTCAGTTTTGAGTTTTTGATTCCACTATATGAGCCTAAGCCGTTGTTACAAGCCAATCTTGCACTATAATTTTTATAATATAACAAAATTATTTTCTGGGAATTTTAAAAAATTTTTCCCCGAGTATGTGACCAAATTCAATGTAGTCTCCAATTAAAAATAATGGTAGCCTGATTAATTCGATTTTACCTTTTTCCATATATGTGAATTAGTTTTTGCAAATTTATTTACTTTGTACCACAATATACAGTACTGTAATTATTATTGGAATTTACCGGAATATTAAAACCAGTCTGATGATTTTATGGTTTGGGTAGTTTGCAGAATATGGCACGTATTCCGTCCTGGTGATCAAAATTATTTTTATTATTACTATTTGGATTGTTAAGGTGATGAGGTTTATGGCTAATGTAAAAACAGTGACACCTATAATCAAAAATTGTTACTGGATAGTGGCTCGACTTTTATGGGCTATCTGAGGGGGGGCTGGGAAACGATCATGGCTGAAATACCTACCGGTGAAAAACCGACAAAACAGATTCAAGCATTAGAAAGAAATGATTTCAAGCAAAAGCAGTTCCAAGAGAAGATGTCTGCGAGTGAAGAAAAATATCATGAGATATTTAATAATGCCACAATAGGGATTGGCATTGCCGATCAAATGGGTCAGATCATCGAGTATAATAACGCCATTTTAAAGCCGGGTAATTACGATAGAGATGATATTTCGAAGATTGCTAATATCAGTGAACTTTACTACAACCCGGTTGATAGAATAAAACTATTAAATCTTGCCAAAGATCAAGGTTTTATTGATGAGGCTCAAGTCCAATTCAGACGAAAAGATGGAACGCCTTATGATACACTATTTAGCCTTAAGCCCATTACCCTTGATGGTAAATCCTGTTGGCAAGCAATGATCCAAGATATCACAGAACGCAAAAATATCGAGAAAGCCCTGCGGGAAAGTAAACACAAACTTAACACACATCTCCAAAACACACCGGTAGGAGCGATCTCTTGGGATTTGAACTTCAGAACTACCGAATGGAATCCGGCAGCAGAAGCTATTTTCGGTTATTCTAAAGAAGAAACTTTAGGTAAACATGTTGCTGACCTTATTCTTCCCAGCAATTTGAAGGAACTGGTTGAAGGCATTTTTCAGGATATTCTATCCGAAAAAGGAGGTAAACACAGTATAAACGGGAACATAACTAAAGACGGCAGGCGAATCATATGTGATTGGTACAATACAGCCCTGAAAGATGCCAATGGCAGGAATATAGGTATGGCATCACTGGTAAATGATATCACTGAAAGTCTACAGACTGAGAAAGCCCTGCGAGAAAGCGAAAATAGGTTCCGAGATGTCTCGTTAAGTATGGCAGACTGGATTTGGGAAACTAACAGTGAAACCAAATTTACATACATTTCTCAAGGTATAAAAGATGTTCTTGGATATGCACCAGAAGAACTCATTGGCAAAACACCTTTTGACCTTATGCCGGAAGATGAATCTGTACGAGTAAAAGAGATAGTTTCAAAAATAGTTTCAAAATCTGAAAATATCAAGGATTTGGAAAATTGGAATGTAGATAAGGCTGGACACAGGCTTTTTATGCTTACAAGTGGTATTCCCATTCTTGATAATGAAGGAAAAACCCGGGGCTATCGAGGAGTAAATAAAAATATCACTGCTCAAATAAAACTTGAAACTCAGCTTCAACAAGCCCAAAAAATGGAATCCATTGGAACTCTCGCAGGCGGAATTGCCCATGATTTTAATAATATTCTTTTTCCCATCATGGGTCACACGGAGATGCTGTTGGAAGATATCCCTGAAGACAGTCCATTCCGCGATAGTTTGAATAAAATTTATTCTGGTACCCTAAGAGCTAAAGATTTGGTAAAACAGATCCTTACATTTTCTCGTCAAGAAAAAAGTGAATTAAATCTGATGAAGATGCAGCCAATAATCAAGGAAACCTTAAAACTCATCAGGTCTACAATTCCCTCAACAATTGAAATCAAGCATGATATCCAGACAGACTGTGGTGTGGTCAAAGCTGATCCGACTCAGATCCATCAAATCGTAATGAATCTTGCAACCAATGCTTACCACGCTATGGAAAAAACAGGCGGAGAATTGAAAGTAAGCCTGAAAAACGTTGAATTAGGCAATTATGATATAATTACTCCTGATATGATACCTGGAGAGTATGTCTGTCTTACAGTGTCTGATACAGGCACGGGCATGGATAAAGACTTAACTGAAAAAATATTTGATCCATTTTTCACCACTAAAGCAATAGGTAAAGGTACTGGAATGGGATTATCAGTTATTCACGGTATCGTCATTCGTATGGGTGGTGCTGTCCAGGTTAACAGCAAACCTGGAAAAGGGACGCAATTTTATGTATATCTGCCGGTGGAAAAGAGCCTTTCGGAAGAACAGCTAACCCATTCAAATGTAGAAATTCAAATCGGCACTGAGCATATCCTTCTTATAGATGATGAAGAAGCGATTCTTACAATGGGGAAAAAGTTGCTGGAACGTCTGGGGTATCAAGTTACTTCTCAAATAAGCAGTGTTGAAGCCCTTGAAGTGTTTCGAGCTAATTCAAATAAATTTGATCTGGTCATTACTGATATGGCAATGCCCAATATGTCTGGAGATAAGTTATCGGCTGAGTTGGTAAAGATAAATCCCGATATTCCGGTATTGCTCTGTACCGGGTACAGTGAAATCATGTCAGAAGAAAAAGCATTTTCTATGGGTATTAAGGGTTTTCTAATAAAACCGATTGTATTGAAAGATCTTTCTCAGAAGATACGGGAAGTGTTGGATGGAAATAAAGCTTAAAAAACAAATCAATTGCCCTATATCTTGTAGTTCATAAGAATGATACTTTGTTATTTAATATTAAATTATATGGTCCAAGAGAACTGCCATAAGCCATTCTTCCACTGTAATTTTTATAATATAAAAATTATGCAAGCCGGGAGCGGACTACTGGCTTTATGTTGCGAGTTACCATAACCTGTTAAAATCAATACAAATTTCAATTTTCTTCTGGTAAATTCATATTATTAATAAATTCAGTTGGTTAGAAGATAATTTAAAAATTAACAAAAA
>Ga0257124_1002564_pt1 | contig 10588 bp, 14 predicted proteins | sample SI106_150metaG_FD_190154 | JGI IMG/M metagenome (GOLD analysis project Ga0257124, IMG submission 190154) | Marine microbial communities from Saanich Inlet, British Columbia, Canada - SI106_150 | ecosystem: Environmental > Aquatic > Marine > Inlet | place: Canada: British Columbia | collected...
CACAAAACAAGAACAGCGGGATGCTTTTCGTTCTCAATTAGTTTCTTCTGTCAATACTGCTTTAGAAACCGCGAACATAAATAGTCAAGCCACTGAAATGAGTACCGATGGAACATCCAGTGAAGAATTTATTGAGATTGATGAAGAAATTGAAATTGATATAACAGATGACGATAAATTTATTGATATTGACCCAGGTATCGAGAGCGATGATGAAGAAGAAGACAAGGAAAAACAAGATGAAGAAGCAAACGCAACCGGAGCAAAACTGGCCGCGCAATCGTTTGACTCCATAGAAAAACAAATCCTAGAATCATACAACACCCTAAGTGATGACGAGGATCAAAAAACTTTCCAAGATTATTTGATTACGAATCTAAAACTTTATTTTGATAAGTGGGAAAAAGAACTTGGTGAAGTTATTGAACCGACAACTGATGAATATGAAGAAGAGAAAGTAGAATCTGATGAGGAAGAAATTGATGCAGAAGCTAGTGAAGAAGAAGATCTTGGAACTGAAGAAGAAGGTGATGAAGAAGAACTTGACTTCGATCTATAATAATAGTATCCTTAACTTCATGAAGTTCGAAAAAATTGCTACTGAAATTGGTAAACTTGTTGATGAAAAAGATGCTGCTTATGGAAGTTCTTTCCTGAAGTCAGAAAAAATTTTAAAGATTCTATATCCAAATGGAATTGAGCCAGAACAATATAAAGATATGCTGGCTATTACTCGCATCATTGATAAGCTGTTTAGAATTGCAACTAAAAAAGATGCGTTTGGAGAAAATCCATTCAAAGATATAGCGGGTTATGGTATACTGGGTGTAGCTAATGGCGAATCTGAAAAGAAATGACGGACGGAATAAAGATTATTCTATCTCTAATAGATTAAGGAAGCAAGGAAAATCTAGTGAGGAGTTTGAGATCATCTTTAACGCCCTTTCCCTTGAAGAAGTTATTGGTCTAAAATTGGAATTGACTGCGAAGTCATCTTTTAATAAAAAATTATATGGATTGCCACTTTGGTATTCTATCCCAAACATTGTAAAAGACGCGGTATTGAAATATGCCCTATCCGCAACACGTTCGAAGCGAGAGGCTGCACGGTTTCTTGGTCTGAACGAATTAGGTATGAAGAAAACTATAAATAGGTATAAGATTGATGATTATTTTGAACAAACACTTGACAAAGGGGTCAAGGACAGTTAGAATATAAATTAGTTTATGGGCAACAAGATAAAGCAGTTTTTTTATATAATTTTAAGGTGCTTCAATGGCTCTGTTGAAGCTAGCCAAACTAACTCATGTTAGTATTGAAACGAGCCTAGCTTTGTTGCTGTGAATAAGTAACAATCTTGTTGTTTTTTTTGCGAATGTAGCTCAACTGGCAGAGTGTCAGCCTTCCAAGCTGAAAGTTGCGGGTTCGAACCCCGCCATTCGCTTTTCATTACAAAAAAAAAATTTAATCTGCTATAATACTTATTACTACGGGGGTGAACTGGATTCGACAGAGTGTCGAGATAGATTTGTGCAAGGGTGTATAAGCAAACACTAAAAGGCTTAAAATAAATAACTGCTAACGATAATGTTGCATTAACTTTGGCTGCGTAAGCAATCAAAGCGGGGTTTACGGTTTCCTTGTTACCCAAAACCGTGTTTAAAATAACACACACACAGGAGGACATTTATTATGTCAGAAAATAAAAATAAAAATGGTTATGAAATTCGAGAAGGATTGCTTGGGATGGCGCAAGGTATTCTAGGTGATAAATGCAATCGCGACTTTGAGAATGAAATGATCAAACCCGATGGAGCGCGAAATGCTGTTCCTTCTTATACAACTGAAGAAATAATTGCTGAAGCTGAAAAGCTTTACGCATTTGTTCAGAAGAAAGATTAAGATATAACCTTGTATATCGCAAATTTATTTAAGCATTGTGGAGTGCGGTTCGATACCGCACACCTCCAAACGAAAAATACGAACCACACGAATTTGACGATTTGGTCGTCATAACTTATTAAGGAAGAAAATGACTAACATGTTTGACCCATACAAGTATCCAAACTGTATCGATCTAGACGTAAAGTGCGAACACGAGTTCCTGACAATTCGAGAAAACTATTCACGAACGGATTTGGTTCCAGAGGCGTATCACGGACAGAAGGGAAAGGTGATCAAATCAGTATTTCCAAAGGCATTCATTACGGGATCGGCATCATTCCTCTTAGAGTTTGAGAATGAGGAGAGGATGTGGATATCAAGCCTATCAGTTCAGGAATACATGTTTCCGTGGGAGAAAAAAGAAAACCATCACAACAGAAAACCTTGTTGGTATAGTGAGTTGAAGGAGAGCGAAGAATGAATAAAGATACAAAAGGTAATCACTTGGACCCAAGTGGGGTAAATTTGTGACTCCCGCCACCTCCATTATTTTTTTTCTTTTTCTTGATCTTAAATCCTATTTATGGTAAGGTATTATTATGAACATCGGAGATAAAGTTTTTTTACTATATACACATCGCAACACAAAGGAAACTTTTTGTGAAGGCCCATCGGAAATAACTAATTATCAAGTTAATCCTCACAATGATCAGGGTGTTATAGTTATCAAAGATATTAATGGAAAATCAAGAGCTGTTGATCTAGAAGGTACATCCAGTCACGACGTTGACATTCACATCGTATATTAGTTATTCTTTTTCCATTCTAAAAAAGAATTTTCATCTAGATCTAGAGTTTGATATACTATTTTTTTTAATTTATCTTTATCCTCTTTAGAAGTTGCCCACATCCAAGCCAATGATGTTTTTTTTTGACTTATTCGCTTTTGTGCTTGTATAATCTGTTTTTCTATGTCCAAAAAATCTTCGCTACACAAATCTGGCAAAATAATATTATAATCACTTGAAATGGAAATTAAGCCAATCAAGTTATTGTTTTCATAATATTTTGATAGTCTTTTGAATACCTCATGAGCATCAGACTTCTTAGATACGTCGGGGTGTACCTTTTTTGCCAAATTGCGATAAATTTTTTGCGCTAATGGAGATGATGGTATATTATCATCCAAGGAAGCCTTTGGTTCTTTTTTTTGTTTATTTTTAGAAGAATTCAAATAGGATATTTCACCAGAAAAATCATTTGCAAATTTTTTATTATATCTAGACAAGATCTCATCTGTTTCTTCGTTCTCTAGATTGATCCATTCAACTTTAAGAAATATTTTCTTTAATTTACGAGACACAATACTCTAAATATTTATAATGTCGATGATAAGTTTATATTTATTATAATCTTTTAGTAGTTTTCTCATAGACTTGCGATAAATCATATAAATTTCTTTATTTGTGGTAGCCATACACAAATTTTCAAACCCTCTATAAGCAGAATGTAATGCTCCAACAACTTCACCACGACTATTCAGTATTGGGGAGCCTGAAGATCCACCCTTGGCAGGAATAGAAAAAACATACGAAGTTTTTCGGTTACTACGAACCTTCTTACTACCCAAATAAAATCCTTCAAATAACGGGATCATTTTAGAAGACCACAATCCCATAGGGGCGGCTATGTTATAATACTTCTCTCCAATTATTGGCTTAGAATTGGAAATTTTCAATGCTGGACGCGATATCTTGGCTGAACCCAGTATACATATATCGGCTTCAAAATCAAAAGCAATTGGAATTGCCGCATATGTTTCACCTTTGTAATCGTTTAGGATATATGAAGCCCTTTCGGTCATCTTCCATTCAGGGTTCTTAGGTGAGTAGTCCTGCACAAAATAATTTATTTGATTTCCGTAAAGAATACTGCAAACGTGCGCTGAAGTTCCTACGAGTGTAATCTCTCTATCGTGTCCAACAATAAAACCGGAAGCTGATGAGCGCAAATCAATTTCATATTCTTCTAAATTTGCTTCGGCTACCGCAGAGGAGGTTTTTGCTAGGTAGATGTTTTTATAAATATCAATCTTGATGAAGGAGCGTCTTTTATCTCTGAATAAATCTCCTGGTCCAAATAAAGCGGTGCTTGATGCGCATGATGCACATCCCATAAAAGTAATGAACATCATAAATACTATAACTAATTTTGCGACCGCACTTTTCAAGGTTATTTTTTTCTCCTATATAAAATAACTATAAAGTAAATTCTCAAACGACCACCCTATTTAGGATAGGACTTTGAATATACTTACTGAAAACGGAAAATTTATATGACAAAAAAATACTATGTAATTGATACTAGTGTATATCTTACTGATTATCGAGCAATATATTCTTACAACAATGACAATATTATTGTTCCATTGATTGTGCTTGAAGAATTAGATAATTGTAAAAAAAGACCGAATGGGGTTGGCGCAAATGCGAGGGGCATTATTAGAGTTCTAGATGAGTTACGAACTCATGGAAGTTTTCAAAAAGGGATAAGAATTAAAAAGGGTTCAGGTTTGATATTGACAATGTCTCCAAACCTAAATGAATTACCAAAAGGTTATGATCCTATGGTCGCGGATCATCAAATTATAGCCACCGCACTCACAGCGCAAAAGTCTTTTCCCACTAGAAAAATAATTGTCGTCTCAAACGACATTAATTTGAGAATCAAATGTGATGCGATTGGAGTACCCGCAGAAAGCTATAAAACGGAAAAAGTCATAGAAACGCAAAATGAACTTTATAGTGGGTTTAAGAAAATATTAGTTGATGATCAGTTTATTGATCATTTTTATTCAGGTGAAAAAATATTTCTAAATGATATTAACGATAAATTATCACTTTACCCAAATCAATTTGTGTTGTTATCTTCTTCGTCTAACGAAAAAAAGACAGCAATTGCTAGATTCATAAACGAACAAACAGAGTTTAAAAAAATTATCGATAGAAAAGAAGAAGATATGTGGGGAATCGCACCAAAAAATAAAGAACAAAATTTTGCTTTAGATTTACTTTTAGATCCTGATGTTCCGGTTGTATCTTTGATTGGAAAAGCAGGAAGCGGAAAGACGTTATGTGCTCTCGCCGCCGGCCTTCAACAAGTAATGGGATCAAGTCCTACATATAATCGCCTTATTGTTTCTAGACCAGTAATGCCTATGGGGAAAGATCTTGGATATTTGCCTGGAACAATGGAAGAAAAAATGACTCCGTGGCTGGCACCAATTCAAGATAATCTGAGGTTTTTATTCGGGGATGACAATTTGATGTTGGGTGAGTATATGAATAAAAAAATTATTGAATTAGAAGCATTAACCTATATTCGTGGTCGATCAATTCAAAAGGCATTTATTGTAATTGATGAATGTCAAAATTTATCTAGACACGAAATCAAAACCATTCTAACTAGAGTTGGAGATGGTACTAAAATTATCTTGACAGGCGATATCGAACAGATAGATAATGTCAATATTGATGAGACTACAAATGGACTAACTTATGTAATTGAAAAACTTAAGCCTTATGACCTAACGGGGCATATCACTTTCATAAAAGGTGAAAGAAGTAAAGTTGCAACTTTGTGCGCCAACACTCTTTAACTTTTTTTAACTTTTAACTTGACAGACTTTGCGAAGCATGATATTAATTAAAATACATTATTTAAATATATGAAAGATTACATAAAAAGCAGTTCTTCTCACACATTAAAAAACAGAAATGAATTTTCTCTTTTAAAAGGCCTTGTGCCTGTCGTTGTTATAAACAAGCTTCCAAATGATATTGACTTCAATAACATTATTAAGAATTTAGAGAAAAATATTCCTTCACAAATCTTAAATCTTATAGATGGAATCTATATAGGTGATTTTAAAGAGTTAGAAGAAAGAAATATTGAGGCTATGTTTAAAGATGGAGTTATTTATTTATCTTCTTTTAAAAATATAGATTATGCTTCTGAAGAATTGATTGCTAGAAATATCTGTCATGAATTGGCACATGCCTTAGAAGAAAAGATGGGCTATGAAATTTATGGTGATAAATTAATTCAAAATGAGTTTAAAGCCAAAAAAGATAAGCTAATTTCTTTACTAAATCATGAAGGCTTTTATTTTTCTAGAAATATCTTTTTTGATCCTGATCTCACTGATGAATTAGATGATTTATTATATAATGAGATAGGTTATGACCGTCTTTCATTAATAATTCCAAATTTATTTATTTCTCCTTATTCGGTTACATCAATTCGTGAATATTTTGCAAATGGTGTTGAAGAATATTTATTTGGAGATCCTAATTTATTAAAGAGTGTAAATCCTGTGCTTTACTCCAAGATTAATAAATTATATAATGAAATTAGTTAAATACTCTTTGACTTCTTCTCTTTTACATGATAGACTATTATTATAACGTTGGCTTATGCCACAAGGAGTTAATATGCCTCATGTATCTTTTAGCGCACTCAAAAACTGGGACTTTTGCCCCTTTTATCATAAACTAACTTACATAGATAAATTAAAGGGATTCACAGGAAATGTTTATACTGCTTTTGGATCTGCGCTTCATGAAGCCTGTGAAAAATTAGTTTTAGATAACACAGAAGATTATGATAAGATTTTCAGTAACTCATTTGATGAAGAACTAGGAAAGTTAGAAGAAATAACAATCAAAGAACAAAAAATGATTGGTGACATGAAAGTGCATGGTGTTGAACTGGCTGCGCTAGTTCTAAAAGCACTGAAACTAAAGTTTCCACAATATACAGTCATCTCAGCAGAAGAACAAATCTTTGAACCTATTGTAGATAGTCCCGGAGACTATGACTATAAAGGCTTTCTAGATCTTGTGATAAAAACACCAGACGGAAAATATCACATTATAGATTGGAAGTCGTGTTCTTGGGGTTGGGACATAAGACGAAAGACAGATAAAATGGTTACATACCAGCTCACTTATTATAAGCATTTCTTTTGTAAGAAGCACAATATTGATCCGATTATGGTAGAAACATACTTTGGATTATTGAAGCGAACAGCCAAGAAAAACAGGATAGAAATCTTTAGAGTTTCCAGCGGACAAAAAAAAATCAACAATTCGCTTAATGTTTTAAACAAGGCGGTGTATAATATCCATAATAAGAACCACCCCAAAAATCGTCTTAGTTGTGCGAAGTGTGAATTTCACAGAACGGAGTGGTGCCCTTAAGGAGACTAATGGCAGAACCGAAACCCGAAAAAAAGATTAAAATTATAACTATATCCGACCACCCCCTTTCGCCCTCTGGTGTAGGCACCCAAACAAAATATTTTATTGTGGAACTCCTCAAGACAGGAAAATTCCAATTTATTAGTCTTGGTGGTGCCATGAAGCACAAAAATTATGAACCTCAGAAGACTGAAGAATTTGGTGATGACTGGATTATCTATCCTATTGATGGTTATGGAAACGCAGAAACAATTCGTTCAATTCTGCGTTCTACTAAACCGGATATTCTATGGTTCATGACTGATCCACGTTTTTATGGCTGGCTATGGGAAATAGAAAACGAAATAAGGTCTTTGGTTCCTATGGTTTATTATCATGTGTGGGACAACTATCCTTATCCAACTTTTAATAAGATTTGGTATGAATCAACTGATGTGGTTGCTACCATTTCTAAATTAACTTCAGATATTGTAAAGACAGTTGCTCCAAACGTAGAAGAACACTATCTTCCTCATGCAACACCAGGAGAACTATTTAAGCCACTCAGCGAAACCAATATCAAGCAATTCAGAAAACAACATTTTGGGATCGAAGATGAGAATCATATGTTAGTATTTTGGAATAATAGAAATGCTCGCCGTAAACAAAGTGGTTCATTGATTTATTGGTTTGATGCTTTCCGCAAGAAGCTAATAAAAAAGCATCCTGAAGCAAATGCTACATTACTTATGCATACTGCCGCTAATGATCCAAACGGACAAGACTTATATGCCATTATCAATGACTTAGACTTACAGAATAGAGAGGTCTTGATATCAGGTGAAAAAATTCCTCCTGATGCTTTGGTAAATATATATAATGCGGCGGATTGCACGATAAACATTTCGGATGCCGAAGGCTTCGGATTGGCTACGTTTGAATCAATGGCTTGTGGTACGCCTATCATGACAACAATGACTGGCGGACTTCAAGAGCAAGTTACTTCATTGAAAGACATAACACAAAAAAAGATGCTATCGCGAAACAAAAGGAACAAAGGTGTGACTGAATATAAACATGGTATTGGACTTGAGCCAACATCTAAAGCAATTATTGGTTCGCAGGAAGTTCCCTTTATTTACGAAGATAGAGTTTCAGAAGAAAGAGTTGTTGATGGACTAATGATGATGTATGAGTTCGGCGCTAGTAAACGTAAAGAAATGGGCGAGTGCGCAAGGCAACATGTTCTTAAGAATTATAATTTTGATAATTTTTCTTCTCAATGGGAAAAGATTATAAACGATACTCACAAAAAGCATGGTTCTTGGGAAACACGAAAAAACTATAAAGCATGGGAGTTGATAGCAGTATGAAAACAATTTTAGTAAGAGGTCCAGCACTAAGTCAAAGCGGATACGGCGAACATACACGATTTGTTTTACGTTCGCTCCGATCAAAGCCGGAACTATTTGATGTATATCTCTTGAGCACCAATTGGGGTGCTACTGGATGGCTCTGGGAAGATAACGAGGAAAGACAATGGATTGATTTTCTCCTACAAAAAACCATTCAATATACTCAAAGTGGTGGTACATTCGATATGTCACTTCAGGTAACAATTCCTAATGAATGGGAGAAATTAGCTCCTTATAATATTGGCGTTACCGCTGGTATTGAGACTACTAAAATTGCTCCACAATGGATAGAAAAGTCCTTCCTAATGGATAAAATCATTGTAGTTTCAGAACATGCGAAATTTGGCTTTGATACTACAGAAATCAAAACACAAGATCCAGCTACGGGTCAAGAATTTATAGCAAAAGTAAACACCCCAATTGATGTGGTTGGTTATCCTGTAAAAGATATTCAGACAAAACCCATCAAGCTAGAACTTAAGGATGATTTTAATTTCCTTACAGTTGGTACTTGGATACCTAGGAAAAATTTAGAAAATACCATCAAATGGTTTGTTGAAGAATTCTATGATCAAGAGGTCGGCCTTGTTGTAAAAACTTCGTTGGCAAAAAACTCCAAAAGAGATCGACAAATAACTGAAATTCGTCTTAAGGATTTATTGGCTGAATATGAAAATCGCAAATGCAGTGTTTACCTTTTGCACGGAGACTTAGCCGAAGAAGAAATGAACAGTGTTTATCAACATGAAAAAGTTAAGGCATTGATTAACATTGGTCACGGCGAAGGTTTTGGACTACCACTATTTGAAGCCGCATATAATGGATTACCGATTGTTACAGTTGGGTGGGGTGGTCAATGCGACTATCTTTATATGGATACAAAAGATAAGAAAGGAAAAACAAAAAAGACAGCGATGTTTTCATCTGTTTCTTATGATATCAAAATGATCCAACCAGAGGCAAAATGGGAAGGAGTAATTCAATCAGATTCACAATGGTCCTTTGCAAAAGAATGGGATTATAAAAAAGTTTTGCGCTCTGTTCGTAAAAGCTATGGTGAACCAAAGTCAAAAGCAAAGAAACTTCAGAAGTATGTAGCTAAAGAATTTTCTGCTTCGGTGATGTATAATAAATTTGTGGAAGCTTGTATTCCTCCTGTTATTTCTACAGAACAAGTAGCTGATGAAGCTTTATCTATGGTTTCTCATATGTCTTTGCAATAGGAGGCAAAAAGTATGGATTTAGGAATCATTCAAGTTACATCAAATCTTGAGGATGGACATCCTCGACACACACTTATGTTGGAACGTGTTATTCCTAGTTGCATTAAAGCAAGCAATCAGAACTATGTGTTAGTCGCACCTAGAGAATCTTTGCTCACACAATTAGTAAATGAATTGGGCGGAAAAAGTATTATTTATCCAGGCTGGGATGTTGATAAGATGAGGAAGTTTCGATTAGGGATGCAAAATATTACTACTGAATGGGTTGGTATATTTGATGATGATATTGTACCAGATGAGGAGTGGTACGAAAACATGAGCGAGTTTTTAAAAGATAAAGAACCCGGTCAATATGGATTCCGATTAACAAACGATTTAGGGGAGCGTCACGAACATGGAGAAGATTGGATGCAGTTTCATAGTATGTCTTTAAAGTTATCGCATCGACCACTTGATTATAACATCGAAACAGGCGTAGTCGAAGATTCGCCCACAGCATATGTAGCAAACTCAATTGTTCATCGTGATGTTTTGGAACAAGTGGAGCCTTTTGGTTTGTTTGGAAATGCGCCTGATGTAATGTGGAGTTTTGCGATTCGTAAATGTGGATTTCCAATTGGATTTAATCCTCAAGCAAGAGCATATCATGTTGGGGATAGAAAGGATAATAGGAAGAAGTGAGAAACAAACTAATAACAGAAAAAACTAGAACAAGTTTAATAAATTACCTTATTGAAGATCGAAGATATAAGAGTTATTTAGAAATTGGAGTACAACATCCATCCAACAACTATGATAGAATTATTTGTGAAAAGAAAAAAGGAG
>Ga0257124_1002584_pt1 | contig 10537 bp, 8 predicted proteins | sample SI106_150metaG_FD_190154 | JGI IMG/M metagenome (GOLD analysis project Ga0257124, IMG submission 190154) | Marine microbial communities from Saanich Inlet, British Columbia, Canada - SI106_150 | ecosystem: Environmental > Aquatic > Marine > Inlet | place: Canada: British Columbia | collected...
ACCAGCGGATTTGACCTGCAGTTCATGATCGATGTTCCTCTCCCTATCGTGGCATTGGGGGGAACGATCCCCTACACTTATGAAAAATACGTGCAGTGTGAAGAATGTGAAGGAACTGGAACCTGCCAGAGTGACGAGTGTCCTCAGTGCCAGGGCAAACAACTGATCGTCCGCTCTGTTACCTTGGATGTGAAGATTCCCCCGGGTGTAGCCGATCAATACACTCTGTCCATCCTCAAAGAAGGCGGAGCAGGCAGAAACGGCGGTCCGCCGGGAGCCTTGTATTTAAAAATCTGCACTCAACCCCATCCCAGATTCAAGCGGGTCAAAAATGACATCATTCGGGAAGTGACCATCTCTTCCAAGCTGGCGGAAGAAGGCGGCCCACTTGAAGTTGAAACCCTGGATGGCACTACAACCATTCAAGTGGAAGAAGCAACTCTGGTTGGCGAAGAACTACGTGTGCCAGGAGAAGGATCGGCAATAAGCTGGGGGAAAAAGCGAGGGAACCTTATCATCAAATTCAACATTGAGGATGATTGAATATGACATTTTCTATATTCATGGGCATCCTGGTCCTTTTGCTGATCTCAATTTTCTGGGTGGCTTTTCAACCTAGAAAACCCAGGCCTCAAAAAAAAATCAAACAGAAAACGAAAAAATTACCCCCCGCAAAACCCGATCCGAACGTGCGGAGGAAAAGGTTTAAGGAGCAAGTTGCAACAGAATTATTGAAAAGAAATCCAGATATTGTCGCCGCGGTGATAAAGCAGTGGCTACGTGAAAAGTAAGGTCTAACCCTTGCGGGCCTTCACCTCTGCCGCATGGGCTTTAGCCCTTTTCAGCATGGCCGCTCTTTCCTCTGAGGAAAATTCTCTTTTTGGGGTGGGGTTTGGAACATCCGACTTGGGCTTGCTCGGTGTTGCTACCGCTTGTTTCGCTTCAGCAGGAGCCTCTGTCGATCCCTCAGCTGCAGATTCTGCCGCTGGTTCCTTTCCGGTCGAGGTAGGTGCCGCCTCGCCATCTTTACGAATCAATCGCATGGATGACCAGACATCCGGGCCAGGATAAGGCGTATCGACCCCTATCTTCAAATCCATGCGGACAATTTTTTCATCGGAACATTCGGTAATCCAGGTGTTGGACGCGCCACCTGGCGCAAATATTGAGTCAATGGGATAATCCGTCCCGTTTTTATCTGCAAGGGATTTCAAACCACTCTTGTCGAAAAGGGTCAACGCCTCTGCCTTATTGGGAATTCGCCAGTTATCGTAACCCCCAAACTTTTCTTTATTTTTATTGACCCAGTCCACATACTCCCGATGGTCGGCCCAGGTATAGAATTTTTTCATATCCAACCAGGCATCGCTCTTCTTCCACATATAACCGCTATTCGGATCCGTGATCGTCCCATCCTCGTTATCAACAAGGGGGTCTCCTACAGGACCAGCCTTCTTAGCCGCCGCAGCTTTTTTAGCCGCCGCGAGCTTGGCCTTTTCAGCTGGCGATAATGCCTGTTCTTCAGAAGCTTCTGCCATCTTTAACCTTTGGAAATCGAAGAGGATTCCATCTCTTCTAAAATATCATTCAAGTCTTTTCCCGTCCCAGTGAGGGCTTTCAAAATCTCACCCAGCTTGGATGCGGAATAACTGTCCAACCTGGAGTGAAAATCCACTCTATAGTTGGCGGCATTTTTACGGATCCAATCTACAGCAACCTGTTCCTGAGTCTCGCAACTCATATTGGCACATTTTTTATCCAACAGGTTCGTCTGGGATAACCGTATGATTTCACAAATCAAATCTTCTTGGATCTGGCTCATACCTAGGATTTTAACACAAAATATGACGGAAAATTAGCCTGTTGACCATAAAAAGGGGCCACTCTATAACGGTTTTTTGGGCTTGTCAACGTGATATTTAGTGTGCCCGGCATCCTTTTAATATTCAATGAGTTATCCTGTTTCTCGGTCGCAGTATGAGCTCTTAAGTCGGGCTCTTTGAGGCTCGAGGATCGAGCGTCTCGCGCAAACCATCCCCCAAAAAATTGAACGACAGGATGGTTAGAAATATTGCCAAAGAGGGAAACAAAATAAGATGAGGGTAAAACTTGATCGCCGTCCAGCCGTCATTGGCCAGACTCCCCCAACTGCTAAACGGAGGAGAGATGCCCAAGCCAATAAAACTCAGTGTCGATTCGGCTAAAATCGCTACGGGTACACGAAAGCTCATAGTCACGACCAGGATACTCAGGATATTTGGAAAAATTTCCCGTAGTAGAATCCTTGTGGGACTCGCACCCAGAGCACGGGCCGCCTGCACGTATGGAAACTCTTTTATCCGCAGAACTTCTCCACGCACCAGTCTGGCAACCGTAACCCAGCTCACCAGCGTCAAGGCAATAAAAACCCCCGTCAGCCCCCTCCCCATCAGCACAGTGATGAGAATGATCATCAACAGATCGGGTAGCGCAAAAACCACATCTACCCCCCGCATCATCAGGTTATCAGTCCTGCCGCCGACATAAGCCGAAATAGCTCCATAGACCGTTCCGATCAACAAGGCAAACAAGGTCGTGAACACACCGATAAACAATGACACCCGGGCACCATAAATCATGCGCGAAAGAAGGTCGCGACCCAGACGGTCGGTGCCCATCCAGTGCTCCAGGCTGGGAGAAGCCAAAGTCCGCAGCGTGTCCTGTGTTTCATAAGAATACGGAGCCACCCATGGGGCCAACACCGCTACCCCTGAAACGAGCAGGAGAAAACCGGCACTCAATTTAGAAGCAAGAGAAAATTGGTTCATGTGGGATAGCCACCATTTATATGTACAACGTTTGTAAGACACCTTCGAGTTAAGTTCACAACATCATCGCGAATGACGATGGTATCCAGACTTTTTTAACCCTCACTGGAAATCACCTTCAAAAAATCAGCCGCATAACGCTCCAACTTGGCTTTTCCAACACCGGACAACCTGCCAAACTCTGCAATAGATGTGGGTCTTTTTTGCACCATTTCTAATAATGTGGTGTCATGGAAAATAATGAATGGGGGAACTTTTTGCTCGCCAGCCAGCTCTCGGCGATGGGCACGCAACTCCTGAAAAAGAGCCTCATCTTCCGCATTATCAAGCGCAACTTTTGTTCGTTCACGGCTTTTCCCACGCGACCGGCCCACTGCTTTACTAAACTGCTCTTCCCTCAGTAGTACTTTCTCCTCTCCACGCAAAACTCCCTTGGAAGTTTCTCCCAAGCTATAACCACCGTGACCCTCCATATCAACAACCAATAGTTTTTTTGCTACTAATTGACGAAAAATGGATCGCCACTGATTTTTGGAATATTCTTTCCCAATCCCATAAGTTGATATTTTGTCATGACCGAATTGAACAATCCGGGCAGAACTGCTTCCCAACAAGACATCAATTATATACGCCGCTCCAAATCGTTCCCCTGTTTTATAAACACAAGAGAGAGCTTTCTGAGTTGCCACAGTTGCGTCGAAAGACTTTACAGGCTCCAAGCAAGTATCACAGTTACCGCAAGGGCTCTTTAAACTTTCGCCAAAATATCCAAGCAGAACTTGACGTCTACACTGCATTGTTTCGCAAAAACCAAGTAGAGCATCCAGTTTTTGCCGCTCTATTCTCTTCTGATCCTCTGAGGCGTTTGATGACACAATAAAACCAACAATCTTTGATAAGTCTTCAAGTCCATAAGCCAACCATGCATTTGATTTAAGACCATCTCGCCCGGCACGCCCCGTTTCCTGGTAATAGGACTCTAAACTTTTTGGCAGGTCCAGGTGAGCCACAAAACGGACATCCGGCTTGTCGATCCCCATACCAAAAGCAATGGTGGCAACCACAATAACGCCTTCTTCTTTCGAAAATTTATCCTGATTTGTTTCCCGATGTTTTTTATCCATTCCCGCATGATAAGGCACTGCGTTAAACCCTTCTTCAACTAGCCACTTGGTTATTGTTTCAACCTTGTTTCGGGACATGCAATAGACTATCCCCGAGTCCCCTGAGTGGTACTCTTCAATAAATTTTAGCAGTTTATTTTTTGAGTCATCCTTGGAAACAATTGTGTATTTAATATTCGGGCGGTCAAAACTGGAAACAAACAACTCTTTTAGTTCTAAACGCTCTCTAATGTCACGGCGAGTGGGGGAATCAGCAGTTGCTGTTAATGCCAGCCTGGGGGTATTGGGAAACAGCTTTTTTAATATGTCTAATTTTAGATATTCCGGGCGAAAATCATGGCCCCACTGAGAAACACAATGCGCCTCATCAATTGCAATCAAGCTCAATTCACATTTTCTTAGATGATCGAGGAATTCTTGCGTAAGTAGTTTTTCAGGAGACACATATACCAAATCCAGGGAACCCTCTAATAATTTCTGCTCCGTTGCCTTAGTTTCCCTATACGTGAGTGTTGAATTCAGGACGGATGCTCGAACACCTAACTGGTTGAGTGATTCCACCTGATCACGCATTAAAGCTATCAGCGGAGAGATCACTAGCCCCACCCCATCCCGACATAATGCGGGAATCTGATAACAGAGCGATTTACCACCACCTGTTGGCATTAACACCAGAGCATCGCCCCCAGCAATCACATGGTCGATGATTTCATTTTGCGAACCCAAAAAAGAATCAAAACCAAAAATACTATTTAAAACCTCTGCGGGTGATTTTCTCATCATTTCAACGTCACCCTCGGGTCCAGCCAGCCGTAAACCATATCCACAACCGTATTCGCGATCACAATCAGCACGGCATAAACCAGCGTCACGCCCATTATCAGAGGATAGTCCCGGTTGGTCACAGCGGTGATGAAAAACCGCCCCATCCCGGGAATCGAAAAAATATATTCAATAACAAAAGAACCCGTAACCAGCCCGGCTGTCAGAGGACCCATCACCGAAACAATGGGGTACATTGAGTTTTTCAAAACATGTTTGAACAATATTACAGGTTCCGTCAGCCCTTTGGCCCTTGCGGTGCGGATATAATCTGCAGCCAAAACATCCAGCACCGTGGTTCGTGTCAGCCGGGCGACATACCCGGCAAAACCCGCACCCAGTGCGAACGCAGGCAAAATCATATGACGGAACCCTTCCCACAAAGCCGGGGGAAGCAAGTGCCACTGATGCGAGAATATCCATACAGATATCGCGCCCAACACAAAACTCGGCACCGAAATTCCCATCGCCGCCAAAAGAAGGATAGACCGGTCCAGCAACGAATTTTTCCAGTAGGCCGAGATCACCCCGGCAGGAATCCCCAATCCCAAAACAACCAGAACCGCACAGAGCCCCAATACAAAAGAAACGGGGAACGTGTCGCGAATAATATCCGAAACGCCGCGCCCCAAATATTTGTAAGACGGTCCCAGATCGCCCTGCAACAATTGCTTCATGTACAAAAGGTATTGCATGGGAAGAGGTTTATCGAGATGGTACTTGGCTTCTATATTGGCGATGATTTCCGGTGGAAGGATTTTTTCCGTATCGAACGGCCCGCCTGGAACGATGTGCATGATGAGAAAGGTGAGCGTCGCAACCGTGACCAGAACCGGTATTCCCATTAAAACCCGCCTGACAACAAAACGTAACATGTCAGCATTTTAGCATAAGGGGGGATTAAACTTGTTGCATAGGGTCCGGCGCAAGGTTAAAATCTTCCAAATCCCCGCCAATGGAGGAACGGTTTGCCGCGATTCAATTCCCCGGTTGCCATAATTTTCCTGTTTTTCTGCGTGATTTATTTCAATACGCTTCAAAACGGGTTTCAACTCGACGACTACTACCGGGTGATCGACAATCCGGGAATCCAGAAAGTCCTGCCAACATCCAGGCATTTTTTGGATCCGAAAACCATAACCTACCTGCCCTCTCTGGAAGTTTACCGTCCTCTTTTGCCGCTCAGTTTATCCTTGAATTACGCCCTGCACGAATATTCACCTACCGGTTACCATCTGGTGAATGCTGGCATTCATTTTTTCACAACCCTCATGGTATACCTGCTCTGCCTGGCATTGACAGGAATGGTTCAGCGCACTGAAAATATTCCTGCCAATACCAGGGCCATGAGCCTCATTGTTGCACTGGTTTTTGCGGTGCACCCGGTATCGGGTTACCCCGTCAATTACATCAGCGGCCGTGACCTTTTGATGATGCAATTTTTTCTCATCGCATCTCTATATTGTTATATTCTGATGAAAAAAGAGGGAGAAAATCTGCTTCGTTGGGCCGGGGTCCTGGTTCTTTACCTTCTTTCCTTATTGTCGAAACAGAATGCACTGGTTATGCCGGTTTTGATTCTGGTTTTTGAATGGGTTTTGATGAAACGCTCCTTAGTTGAAAAGACCACCTGGTACCGGGTCCTGCCCTTCGCCCTGATTGCGGCAGGACTGATGTCCTTCATTAAGTTTGCCCTCGGCTTCTCAGATGTGGACAAGCTCTGGGGAGGCAGTGAGTGGTCCTCTTTCTGGGTCTATCCTCTTGCGCAATTAAAACTTCACCTGTTCAGCTATGGGGCTAATTTCCTCTGGCCCTGGGGAATCAGCGCGGCCCCTTATGTGAGCCCGGGAAACATTGCCGACCCAGGTGTATGGCTCGGATTTATTTTTATCGGCGCAACATTGTTTGCAGCTTATCGGCTAAGAAAGACCATGCCCCTTGTCAGTTTTTGCATACTTTCCTACTGGATTCTTTTAGCGCCCTCTTCTTCCCTGGTGCCACTGACACACCTGCAATTTGATTACCGCCCCTACCCTTCCAGTGTTTTTCTATATCTCGCTGTAATCGTTCTTGCGTTCCGGTTCCTGAATCGAAGTACCGTGTTTGTGGGTTCTCTGGTGGTTCTGATTTATTTCTCAACATCAGCGATCCAGTTTAATAGCATCTGGAAGACCAAAGAATCGTTTTGGGAACACAGCATCCAGTCAGGAGGATCACTGGCGCACCTGAACTACGCCATGGCAATTCCAGACCTGCAACTGCGTGAAAAACATCTTAGAACCGCATTGGATATAAATCCCCGATACAATATGGCGAAGCTGAATTTGGGGCTCACGCTCATCCATTCCGGGAATCAAAAAGATGGGTTGAACTGGGTGGAGACTGCCGCTCAGGAAAAACCGTCCTCAGGACAAAATCAATTCTGGCTGGCAAAGGCCTACAAATTAACAGGTGATTCGCCCAAAGCACTTCTTGCCGCTTCCCAGGCGGCAAAGCTCAAACCCATTAAAAAATACCAGTATGAAGCTGGCCTGCAAATGACCCGTGCAAAACGCTTCGAGGAAGCTATTTCTTTTTTAAAGCTGGTATTGGATGAGGACCCGGACTTCAAACGCACCGGTTTTCTTCTTGGCTTCTCCTATCAGAAAACCGGGAAAAGCGAGAAAGCCATCTCCATATATGAAACATACCTGAAAAACGATAAACAGGATTATCAGGCACAATTCAATCTGGCTCACGCCTATATGGATGTCGACCGATGTTCGGAGTCTATTGATGCTTTCAATAAAACTCTGGATCAGAAGCCCGACTACGATGAAGTACACCTCCACCTATCAAACTGCCATAAAAAACTGGGCAATACAGTCCAGGCCGACAGGCACCTGCAAGTGTGGAATACCCGAAACAAAAAGGAAACCACCCCCTCAAAATAATTCCCTCCCTTCAAGGGGCAGAGAACCTCCTCAGGTAAGCTACAAAGTCTTCCTTTGCGGGCAAACATTTAATTGTCTCAACGAGCCATGCCAAGTGCCTCCGCAGCAAGTGGTTGAGGTAGTTGCTTTTGTTGTTCGGTAGAAGGGTAAAGTTTTTTCCCCTGCACATTTTGTACTTTGAAAAACATTGCGCAAATAACCGCTTGTGCTTACCTGGCCTTCATTTACTGATATTAATATTTTCACTCATGCAATATGCGTGTTAGCGCGTTTTATTTCTCATGTTCAATCATCCATTCTTTGGCAAGCCTTTGCGCTTTATCGATTTGCTCGTGGGTCATGCGCTTTTCAATCTTATCTCTAAATTTTCGTCCCTCATCCAACCCGTTTGCTCCGGCAATATTAAACCATTTATGGGCTTCTACATAATCCAGAGCAACCCCCTTTCCCACAACATACATTGCCCCAAGGTTGCTTTGGGCACGTGCAGACCCCTTTGTAGCTGACATCCGGTACCACCTGACGGCCTCCTTGTAATCGAGGGGAACTCCTCGACCAAGGCTATAACTCAGACCAAGGCTATGTTGAGCCTCCGCCTCCCCTTGCTCCGCCGAAAGCCTGTACCACTTGACGGCTTCCTTATAGTTCTGAGCAACCCCTTGCCCATCGAGATACATTGATCCAAGTATGTACTGGGAATGCATATTTCCCTGCTCCGCCAAGTACTTGAACGTTGAAAATGCTACCTTATAATCTTTTCGCCCGTAGGCATCTACTGCATTCTTGAAGTCATTTGCGGAAACGGACGTTGTGAGCAAGATGATCGGGATAAATATAGCTATCAAGTATTTTTTCATCAATTAAGTCCCGTGCAAGAACTGTTTATCGAAGCGTTGATAAAAATCAACCACAGAGCCTTCGGATATCATTAACTGCTGTAGCCTAACATAAGTTCCCCCTTAACGAGACGGATGCCTGTTTTCACTACCAGGGGAAATAATTTCCTCTTGATACAGGCCGGTAGGATATAATGTCAGGTCGTTTATTTTTTCACTGAAAGTTTCATGAAATACCCTTCTTTAATAGAATTCATAGACCGGCTGGAACTTGAGGGAGAACTCCTGCGGATAAAACAACCCGTCTCTCCCATTCTCGAAATTGCCGAAATCACCGACCGGGTGTCCAAACAGCCGGGTGGAGGCAAAGCCCTGTTGTTTGAAAACGTTGAAGGCAGTTCCATGCCTGTGCTCATCAACGCCTTTGGTAGTACAAAACGGATGAATCTGGCGCTAGGTGTCCATAACATTGAAGACATTGCCAAACGAATTGAGAGTTATATTAAAATTCCTCCTCCAACTACCCTGCTGGAAAAGGCGAAACTCCTACCCATGCTTTTACAGGCGGCACAGTTTCCAGCCAAACTCGTGCAAACGGCTCACCCTCCTTGCCAGGAAGTTGTCCATTTAAACGATGATATCGATCTGGGAATGATTCCGATCCTGCAATGCTGGCCTCATGATGCAGGACGGTTCATCACCTTCCCCATTGTGATCAATCGCAGTGTGGATAAAAAAATCAGAAATGTCGGACTCTACCGCATGCAGGTGTACGATAAAAAAACCACGGGCATGCACTGGCATATCCATAAAGACGGGGCGCATTTTTTCCATGAATACCGCAAACAGAATAAGGTGATGGAAGTGGCGGTCGCGCTCGGTGCCGATCCGGCATCCTGTTACTCCGCGTCCGCGCCCTTGCCCTATGGCATTGACGAGTTTCTTCTCGCCGGTTTTATTCGCAAAGCAAGTGTGCCACTGGTGAAATGCAAGACAGTGGACCTGGAAGTTCCAGCTAACGCAGAAATTGTTTTAGAAGGCTATATCGACCCATCTGAAATGCGGCTGGAAGGACCTTTTGGCGACCACACCGGTTATTACTCGCAGGACGGGGATTATCCGGTCTTTCACATCACCGCCATCACTCACCGCAAGAATCCCGTTTACCTGACCACCATCGTTGGCAAACCGCCTCAGGAGGATTTTTACCTGGGCCGGGCGACCGAACGCATCTTTCTACCTCTCATCAGAACTCAGCTTCCCGAAGTTGTCGACATGGATATGCCGGTGGAGGGAATCTTTCATAATTGTGTCATCGTCTCGCTCGACAAACGATACCCAATGCAGTCAAGAAGGCTGATGAGTGCTTTATGGGGACTCGGTCAAATGAGCTTTGTCAAAACCATCGTCACCGTTGATTCCAAAGTCAATGTTCATGACTATGAAGAAGTGGCAAAACTTTTGCTCAACAAAGTAGACTTTGAAACCGATCTGTTTTTCTCCGAGGGGGTTCTCGATGTCCTCAATCACGGCTCCGACCAAATGTTGCACGGCTCAAAACTGGGCATCGATCTCACCTCAAAAATAGAGGGAGAGCCGGGCTATAAGAAAGAAGCTTCTACGTCCACCGACAACTCCAGATGTCCCTCGCCAGAAAAAATAATGACCGTATTTGAAGAAGTGCAGGCCTGCAAGGTTTTACAACTGCAAGCACAGCGTTCTGTCCTGCTCGTGGCCCTTGATAAGACCGCCCCGCATCAGGGAAAACAATTCATCCAGTCGTTTCTGGATCATGCTGAATTTTCTGCTATAGAAATTGTCATCGTGCTAGAAGGCCATGTGGATGTCGAAAACATCTCTACAGTGATGTGGAAGTTCTTCAACAACCTCGATCCCAAACGCGACTTTTATTTTAATGCAGAACGTTTGGGAATTGATGTGACGCAAAAGTTTCCCGAAGAAGGCTATCAACAAAACTGGCCTGATGAAATCGAAATGACATCTGAAATAAAAAC
>Ga0257124_1002591_pt1 | contig 10520 bp, 5 predicted proteins | sample SI106_150metaG_FD_190154 | JGI IMG/M metagenome (GOLD analysis project Ga0257124, IMG submission 190154) | Marine microbial communities from Saanich Inlet, British Columbia, Canada - SI106_150 | ecosystem: Environmental > Aquatic > Marine > Inlet | place: Canada: British Columbia | collected...
ATGGTCTTGCGGGAGTAAGCATCGCGCTTAAAAATATCTCTCACGGTGTTATCAGCCATCCCGACAACTTCCACGACAACTCATGTGACCCGTTCATCGCTGCCATCAATTCAATACCTGTGATAAAAGACAAGATAAAGCTACACATTTGCAACGGGATAGTTGGCCTTTACGAAGGAGGACCAATGCCACAGAAAAGACACACATGGAATGTTAACAGAATCATATTGAGCAGAGACCCTGTAGCCCTTGATACGATCGGTATGAACATTATTGAGGGAAAGAGGAAGGAGAAAAACCTACGCTCACTATTTAATCGCCCAAACCTCCCGGTGCATATAGAAACAGCTGCCAAATACGGCCTTGGTGTAACTGACCTAGATTTGATAAACCACAAGACCGCTCTTGTGTAAATAGAAGAAGTTAAAAGTGCCTTACCGCTCCAGCTCGACGTGCATAGGGCAGAGTCAAAAGATTCTTAAACAAAAAGAACATCAATATTGGCGAGACGATATAACAAATAAAAATCGACAGATGTAAGTAAAAAGGAACAAGCCTAATAATACTTTATGTCAACAAAAATGAATAATGTCACCATTCTTTCCACACAGCTACTTGCGTTACTCTTCATAAGCTGGTTTCTCTTTATCCCCTGTTACACTGCAGAGGGGACCACATATCCAATCCCCGAAGAGTTGAAAAAAGAGCATTTTTACAATGACGAACTTGCAGAGACACTCTCTGCAGAATTGGGTTCATTAAAGAAAAAGTTTCAGGAACTTGAAGAGAGGGCAAAGAAATTAAAGGGAGTAGAGAAGAAGAAACTGACACCGTTTACACACGCTAAATATACTACCCGTTACACCCCGAAACAGGTTGAGGATTTCATGAAAACGGGATGGATAAAGACAAAAAAATTCGGGTGGCCGCTCAGCAGAAAGAATATTCTTGAGACCCTGCCTCCATGGATCAAGAAACATGAAGATGACATTGCTGACCTGGAGGCACGTTTTCAGCATGATCTAATCCCCGAAGAGAGGTTCAATACACTTAACAAGAGAAGGCAGAAAATATCAGACTTTATTGCAGTTCGGAAGACGTACCTGACACGTTTGAATAAATGGGACGGCTGGTGCCGCAAAGGCCCATGGCTTATAGAGAGGAGCAATCCGGAAACACTTGCTTCGGAGATAAAATCGCTCAAGAGATTCATCAGCGGTGAAGATGCCACGTGCCCATCGTGGTTACTTGAATCGAAAAATCCGCAATCTTCTGCTTTAGATGCCGGTTCATTGTTAAAACTTGCAGAGGTAAATTTAAAGAAAAAACAGAAAGTGTGCAACTGGTACTATGGTTTCAGGAAGAAACCGAAGGGAAAACTTCTGCTGATTACTTCTGAAGGATATAGGTTTATGCTCAATTATCAGGTCTATGGTCCCGGGGCTAGAGATGAAACACTGGAAAAGATCAAGGACAGTATAGAGCAGTATTGGAAAGGATCAGTGGATGGGATACATTTTGCAACTATGGTTCATATTTCAATCCGCAGCGAGGATGAACCTGAGAATCCCGGTGCCATGCAGGTTCGCATAGGTGCTGAAGGTGAGACAGTGTGGCCCTCATCCACTACACTCCCCTACCACTTTGACACACCCACTGTAGCCCACGAGTTCGGGCACGGGTTTGGTTTCCCGGATCGTTACCGTGACGTCTACGATTTTGCAAAAAGGGTATATCGTACCTATCAATGGGACATATTCACACTCATGTCTGCCCAGAACATACCGGATCCACTGGTTACTGAGAAGGACCTGAAACTGTTAATAGAACATTATTTCAAGGATGAGACAGTGCACAAAAAAACGGAAGATTTTACAAACCTCTCATTTCCCACAAAATGACGTATTTAAAACTGGTTTTAGTTCAGTTGTCATTGGTTACTCGTAATTAGTCAATCCACAATATTAAATATTCAATTTTTATGGCGGGTAAGTGTGGTTTGGGGGGGGATTAAAACATTCCTTTTATACGCGCTTCCATACGCTGTCGCATAATTGGTTGGTTTTCCGTATAGACTTCTCTATTCATTAATATTATCTGTTCTTTCTGTTCTGATGTTTCTAACTTTTCACGAAACTCACCAACTCTTTTCAAAATCTCTTTATTAAAGTCACTCTTATGTTTTTGCCATTCGGCAGCAAACCCTTCTTCTTTATCTATCAGACCTTCAAGTCCGCTCCTTTTTTCATCATCTAGCTTGCCTTCTATATTCTCCGATTGGTTCGTCATTCTCTCCAAAGACTCTATATTGAGGTTAATGATTAGGGATGATAGTATATAGCTAAGCTCCTCTAGCTTTTTCTTTTTCTCAGGAGTTTGTTTTGAAAGCCAATATCTACTGTACTCAACCCCTTCCTTAATAATGTCTTCATTTTCAGGATAACCATAATTTGATTCTATAATCAGGAAGGCTATCCCACTGATTGCGTCCACATCCTGCTCGCGAGTAACGTCATCAGACACATCCTGCTCGATAGCAATGTTATCAGGCACGTCCTGTTCGTGAGAAACGTTTTTAGAGCTACATCCTGATATTACTATGAATAACAGAAACAAAAAAGCAGAGAATACATATGTATTCTTATATCGAAGGATACTCGTGACGTCATTTAACATAATAACTTCTTTCAACAAATGATATGATTAAGATATGTAGTAACTATTTTCTAGAGTAATATGGAAATGGCTAAGTTGGTGTAAATTATAAACTCAGAAGTGATTTAAGCAAGTATTTTTTAACTCAGATTTACCACCTGATTGCGCTTTAAAAGGATTAATTAGCCACAGATGTTAAAGACAAAGAAAAAGAAATTACTCTCGCAAAGACGCTAAGAGCGCAAAAAAAAAATGTAATGTAGGTAAAAGACAAAGACGGGTTTCACACAGAGACACAGAGAACGCCGAGGACAAGGATAAACACAGACAAAGAAATAGTACATCTTAGGAAAGCAAGAATTACATGAAGATTTTGACCTCCAATATTTTGCTTTTTATTTTATTTCCTGAGTTCCCTTCATTCCTTAGGGGATAAAAGGCTTAGAATTAAGGACAGTTGGCATGAAGACAGAGACAAGAAGTGAAAACCGAGTTGCGAGTTACGAATGACCTGTCCGGCTTATCGTTCAGACAGTATTATCTGTGTGTATCAGTGTAAATCCGTGGCTAAAGTTCTTTGCGTCTTCGCGGTTAATTTCCTCTTTTCATCTTTAGCCTTTAACCACAGCTCTCTTTTGCGTTCTTTGCGGTGAACAATCTGTTTTTCCATTTTCGTGCTAATTCGTGCCTTTTACTCGCCATCGGCGCTTTTTGTCCGGGGAAAATTAGTGTCTGTCATTCTGAAGGTATGAGAGATACAACACCTAATAAAATAGCTATAACCATTTGCAGGCAACTCAATCTATACGCTAATCACAATGAGCTAAATCAGAAACTGTAATATTTGCTGCCTGGAACACAGTGATTAATAACTCTCTTATTGTTGTCCGAGAATGGTAGTTGTTTTATCAACAGTTTTGATGGTCACTTTCTTGTCTATCGTTAAAATCTCATTTGTAATGCCGCCCTTGATTATGACCTCTCCACCTTCAGCAACAGCATTAACGGCCTCAGCAAGTGTGTTGTATGGCTGACTTTCTGTACCTAAATCAGTGCCTGAATAATTAAAATCTACCCAAACCGAAACCCTCGGCACCAGCGTAGGTACCAAACCCCAGGATACCAGAGTACCTGGGTCTGGTGACGCGTTGTCGGAAACCGTCAATGTCCATGTTCCGGATAAATCTTCGCCATCGAAAGCACTGAGAGGATTGTTGGGTGTAAAGGTTCCGTTTATGGTCGGAGTACCGGCAGAACATTCAGATTCAACAGGAGAAGCTGCTTCATCGTCCAGGATTGCATCAATATTATCGCCGCTGCATCCAAAGGAGGAGGAAGGAGACCCAGATCGATCAATTATGGTCACACTGGTACCAGTAGTCTCGTGCGTGAGTACAAAGATAAGATCACCTACCCAGGTATGGGTAGCATTCACATAAACATTAAGGTCTGTCAATATGGCGGAATCGGAAACCACCAGGCTATCGGTAATGCCATTAATATTGCTATCAGGAATTGCCACGTTGGGTGAACTGCATATACTGTCGTCACCGTTAATGGTTAAAGTGGCATGGTGGTTATTTCCAAGTAAAGCATCTGTTGGGTTTGACAGGGTCAGGGTAACAGCCTCATTGCATTCAACGATTATATCGTTTATTGGCGTTACCGTGAAGGTCTTGCTGGTTTCACCCGCGATGAAAGTAAGAGTGCCGGTAACGGAAGTGTAATCGCTTCCTGCAGTAGCCGTTCCGTTATCATCGGATGCATAATCAACCGTGACCGTGTTTGAAGAAATTGCGTCCAGGTTCACCGTTACAGTAACAGGTCCGCCGTCTTCCGCGCCAGAGTATGTGGCACTGCTGAAATCAACAACCGGACCACTACCTCCAAGGGCAGTAATAGAATTGCCAAGATTCACCCTGGGTTTTGTAATGGCCACTTTACTGTCGGTTACATCGACGCCATTGCCTGCAAGGTTTGATTCTAAAGCGTCTGGTGACAAGTAGCTTCCATTTATGGCCTTTGCCGCACTCTGCAACACCGCCCCGGCGCCGGCCGCATACGGGCAGGCAGCAGAGGTACCGCCAAATGAAGTGTTATATCCACCGCTAAGCCCCAAAGTGTAAGTTTGATTAGATGGTGCAAGTAAGTCCAGAAAAGGAGCGCTATTAGAATAAGACGTGACCATGTCACCGGCCGTATTGTCCGTAGCATACCATCCCGTTGCGCAGCCACGGGTTTCCGTACTCGATGCACAACTTTCTTCAGTTACACAGGGGAGATACGTTCCGAAAGGTGCGTCATATACTGCCCCAACGCTAATAACATCGGTTAAGCAGCCGGGCCATCCCATGGAATCACAATAGCCATCGTTACCCGAACTGACAAAAAGTGTTATGCCAGCAAGCTTTGCATTGGCAGCAGCCGTAGTCATGGCGGCTGAAACTAAATCACAACTATTCTGGTCAAAATATCTATCACCGCCGAAACTCGTGCTGATGATCATAATCGGGTTAGCCGGATCGTCGTTCTGATGGGCAATACACCATTCCCATGCTTCAACCATGTCCGAAGTAAAGGCAGAACCGTTCTTGGAAGTGGACGTCATCTTCAGGGCATAGAGTTTGGCGTTGTAGGCCACCCCTCCTATATAGTCACCCACAGTACCGGAGTCGCCTGCCGCAATACCGGCACAGGCCGTTCCGTGGCCGTTACCATCCATGGGATCATCATCGTCTTCCCCGGTATCCCGCCCACCAATAACCTTAGTGTTTGTTGCTAACCCGCTGCCGCCCAGCATGGGATGTGTGTAATCAATACCCGTATCGCAGATGGCTATGGATAGACCGTCACCATGGTAAGTGCCTCTTATCGCTAATCCGTTAATCAGAGGGATGCCCTGATTCATGTGGGCATGAAGGATCGTATCTTCATCGATAGAAAGGACATTAGGGTCGTTTGCCAGATCCTGGAGCCCTTGCGATGTTACTTCGGCAGAAAAACCAAATGTATATGTAAATCTGTTTGTGACACTGACATTGCCAACATCCATGGAATTAATAACAATGTCCTGTGCGCCTACTACGTCATTTTTCAGCTGCCTGCGAACATTCTTATTCTTAAAGTTTTGCCTTGCCCCAACATGTCCCTTCTGCATCTGTGCATTGAAATCACCCATAGGGTCTCGAGTGTTCACGATTATGCGGGTCTTTGATTTCCCTTCTTTAAAGTTTTTCAGGCATTTATCAGGTCTATTTATTTTAGGGTTCATAGACAACGCTTTAATAACCGGGCTCATATTCTCCTGTTTAATAGCCTGACTATTATTCCCCTGTTTAGTCGCCTGACTATTATTCCCCTGCTTAGTCGCCTGACTATTATTCCCCTGCTTAGTCGCCTGACTATTATTCCCCTGTTTAGTCGCCTGACTATTATTCCCCTGTTTAGTCGCCTGTCTCTTATTCTCCTGAGAATAGCCTGGAGATAATAAGGTAGACAGGGTGAATGCCGTGATAAACAGAGTGGCCGCTATAGTTTTCTCAAGTTGTACTATGCCGGGAGTGGAATAGATATAAATTCTTTTCATTACATTTTTGCTCTTTCTAACCGGAAAAATATTATTCATAATTACCGTTTTTACCCTAAGTTAAAGTAAGTGTATTTTTCGCAAATATCTTCACACTGATAGACATTAACATTCCCTTCTCTCAGAATGCCTCGACCATTGCTATCAATAACAGCTCGATAAATCATCCTATTAACAGCATTATGAAGAATCATATCATCATCGACAGAAAGGACATTATGGTTGTTTACCAGGTCCTGGAGGCCTTGCGGCGTTACTTCTGCAGAAAAACCAAATATATATAAAAATCTGTTGGTGACACTGACATTGCCAACATCCATGGAATTAATAACAATGTCCTGTGCGCCTACTACGTCATTTTCCAGTTGCCTGCGAACATTCATATTCTTCAAGTTTTGTCTTGGCCCAACCAACGGGTCTCGAATGTTCACGATTATGCGGGTCTTTGATTTCCCTTCTTTAAAGTTTTTCAGAATTTTATCAGGTACATTTATTTTAGGGCTCATAGGCAACTCTTTAATAGTCTGGCTCATATTCCCCTGAGAATAGTCTGGAGATAATAATGTAGACAGGATGAATGCCGTGATAAACAAAGCGGCCACTATACTTTTCGCAAGTTGTACTATGCCGGGTGTGGAATAAATATAAATTCTTTTCATTACATTTTTGCTTTTTCTAACCGGAAAAGTATTATGCCTTTGGCGTTAATTGGTTGTTTTTGTCAACTGTCATTGGTCAGTCCCGAATCCAGGACAGGTTGAGATAGTATTGGCGAGGAACTCATAGACTCCTCCACCGATGCCACGGTATATATTGTAGCTTTGCAGCACCTACATTGCTGAATGCGAGCTGTACCCTTGTCTCTCTTTCCCTAGCCGAGAGGACAGATACTGCTATCATCCACAACCTGTAGTCTACAAGTTCAAAATAGTACCTATGAAATCTACTGCAATGTTACTAAGACAAGAACCAAGCCTTTACCCTTGCCAAGAGATGTCATTGCTTTTCCAAGTATGGCTCCATGAGATTTTGCATATTCTGTCACCTTCATGGCATGGCCCGGTATTCCCGATGTGGTCAGTAGGTCTCCGGCATGAACGGGATGTTCTGTAGCATCAACATAACAGTAAACACGTCCCGTCAAAGCAACCGGATATTGACCATCAGCAACTGATCCCTTTTGCCCCATCATCATACCCGTTTGTACACCACCGGCACCGCTGATAATTCCTACAACTCTCTTATTATAGGCTTCACTGTTAATCAAAAGCTTACCAGGATTTTCAGGATCTATACATACAACCATGCCTGGTTCAATGCTGAATTCTTCCGGTAAAAAATATCCGTCAATATTAATAGGTTTTCTTACATCAAATTGCTCAGAAAGATCAGCTCCACCTGTAATTTCAAGTACCTTGGTTCGCGTTGTTCCATTCACATCAAGCGCTACAGAAGGAGTGGAAGTTCCGATGCCGACGTTGCCATCCTTATTCCAGCTCAGCACCTGCTTCTGGGTGCCGTTATTGTTTGTGCCCAGCGCACCGCCGGTAAAACCGTATAGAACAGGACCATCGACGTTATTACCATCAAAGAGCTTTGTTGAGCCGTACCAACCCAGACCGTGGTTGGGGTCTACTCCGCCGCGCAGAAAAAGATCGTTTTCGTGGATTCGGATATCCCCGCTGACATCCAGCCTGCTATTTGGACTCATCGTTCCGATACCGACGTTGCCAGCATTATAATACGCATCATCACCATTTAATATAAATGGTGATGCACCATCTGCCCCTGTAAGACCTACATTACCCGTTGGACCTGTTAATCCGGTATCACCTTTAGCACCTTGTGGACCTGTGGCTCCATCGGTTCCCTTTATTCCATTTGTTCCTGTCGGACCTGCTACACCTTGAGGACCTATTCCACCGGTAGCTCCGTCGTTTCCATCGTTTCCTGGAGCACCCGTTGCACCCTGAGGACCTGTCGGGCCTTTAGCACCTTGGACACCGGCAGTACCTTTAGCACCAGTTGGCCCTATCGGACCTGTCACTCCTATAATTCCTGTAAGGCCGGTACCGTCTCCTACAAACCTTGTTGCCGTAACATCTCCATTATTTCCATTAAGAGTTATCATATTACCTGTTGCTCCACCAACTCCAAAGAGCTCAATAAATCCATAATCTCCTACAGCTCCAAAATTATTACTATACATACCAATAAGACTATTTGCAGAATCGTCTCTGATCCAAATATGTCCATCACCCGACATTTCAGCTCTACTAATTCCTTCATTATTGATATCTGTGCCGCCCTCTCCTACTCCCATATAACCGACTCCATTTCCATCATCCGTACCAAGAAAAGCAACCTCCACATCAGACGTATTAAATATATCAATCCATGTTCCAGGATCAAGTGAAACGTCACCATTATCACTTTCCATTAGAATTCGTTCCTTCGTCAAACTAGTGTTCATCAAACTGAGACTATTGTCAGTATTGTCATAAACAAATGTACTGGCTCCTGCAGAAGCGCCATTATTATTATAAATAATTTGCGTGTCAGAACCGGCAATCGGCCCGGTCACACCTTGGACACCGGTTGTTCCTTTAGCACCCGTTGGACCCTGTGCACCATCATTTCCGTTAGTTCCAGGAGTACCTGTTACACCTTGCGGACCATCAGCACCTTTGTCACCTTTAGTACCAGTCGTTCCCTGAGGACCAGTCGCACCAGTATCTCCAACATTACCTTGTATTCCCTGAGGGCCAGTTGCACCTGTGTCTCCTACATTACCTTGTGTTCCCTGAGGACCTGTTGCACCTGTGTCTCCAGTTGCACCTGTGTCTCCTACATTACCTTGTATTCCCTGAGGGCCTGTAGCACCTGTATCTCCTACATTACCTTGTGTTCCCTGAGGGCCTGTAGCACCTGTATCTCCTACATTACCTTGTGTTCCCTGAGGACCAGTCGCACCTGTATCTCCAACATTACCTTGTGTTCCTTGAGGGCCTGTTGCACCTGTATCTCCAACATTACCTTGTGTTCCCTGAGGACCAGTCGCACCTGTATCTCCTACATTACCTTGTGTTCCTTGAGGGCCAGTCGCACCTGTGTCTCCTACATTACCTTGTGTTCCCTGAGGACCTGTCGCACCTGTGTCTCCGTCAACACCGTCTGTTCCGTCAGCACCTGCCGTACCAGTAGCACCTTGAGCACCTTGCGGGCCGGGTGTTAATTCAATAGTATCTATCGCCTCTGCATTAGTGGATACGTCTGATGCCATCGCAATGGTTCCGCCTTCTGCTGGCAGTATATAAGTCTGATCACTTGCCATATCAGATACCTCAATGATTGCATCTTCATTGCCATCGGAAATATGAATATCTGAATTTTCAAATATATGCCTTCCGGTCCAGTTCGGATTGATGCTAAGGTCAATTTCACTTACCCCGACAGCATCAGCCACGATCTCATCCGCTCCTACAGCATCAGTTTGGATTTCGCTTGCTCCGACAGCATCTGTTAGGATCTTACTTGAATCGATAGCATCAGTTTGAATGTCGACAGCGACAATTGTACCATTGGTAATCTCTGATGATTCAATGGTAGGCCCAACGTCTGCATTTTGAAGTGCCAATATGTCTCCATCATTAGCAAGAATTTCCGCGTCGTTAGTATTAATCTGACCCTGCAGAACACCATCTGCTGCGTCTCTGTCTAAGGCTTCTAGATCAACATCTGCTATCCTGTTGTTTGTCTCGACTAAAATGGCTGCATTTCTGTCCAAGATTTCTTGACTATCGGCACCACTCCTTAATCCCGCTTCTGTATCAATGTTAGACTGAAGATTGTTATCAGCGGCAATGTCTTCCGGTGTCCTGCCGGTAAGAGTTGCACCGTTTCCAGTAAAAGACGCTGCATCTACTACGCCTGTTGCCGTTACATCTGTCGTATTTACATCAGTTGTATTTACAGTAGGTGCAGATACTGTGGTTGCTGCAGATACACCGCCTGCGGTTGCCTCGATATTACCTGCTGTCGCAATTATATTGCCTGCTGTTGCCTTTATATGGCCTAGTGTTGCAGTCATATCACCGGTTGTTGCAGTTACACTCCCTGCACCAAGAGAAGGTGTCGTTACACTGCCCGCTGATACTACACCCAATGCCGTTACGTCTGTTGTATTTACATCGGTTGTATTTACAGTAGGTGCAGATACTGTGGTCGCCGCAGACACACTGCCTGCGGTTGACTCTATATTTCCTGCTGTCGCAATTAT
>Ga0257124_1002598_pt1 | contig 10484 bp, 12 predicted proteins | sample SI106_150metaG_FD_190154 | JGI IMG/M metagenome (GOLD analysis project Ga0257124, IMG submission 190154) | Marine microbial communities from Saanich Inlet, British Columbia, Canada - SI106_150 | ecosystem: Environmental > Aquatic > Marine > Inlet | place: Canada: British Columbia | collected...
TGGGTGTGAGTTACTTAGTAGCCCATTTTCCAACTTCCTTGAAGATCACTGATAGGCAGAAGAAGAAAAGAGCTCCAATTGCCAGTAGAAGCACAGTCAGACCAATGAGCACAGCGATTTGCAGCCAGAACTGTTCTCCGTTCTTCACCATGCTCTCATTGGCTGTAGCAGCAAAAAATGACATATTGCTCATGAAGCTGAACTTCCAGCTCATGGCTGCGGGCCAAGCAAGACCTACACAGGCTACCAGAGTTATCATGGCTGGGACAAAAGTGAACCACTTTTTGGTTTTTACATGAGTAGGTCTCATAATGCCCTCCTTATTTTTTGTTAAATGTTCATTAATTATATAACCATAGCATATAATCATATTTTTGTCAAGGAGATAGGGGGCGTTAATAAAAATTTGTGCTAATCTTAGCTTTAATATTCTAAAATATGACAATTTAAAGTTCAATATGTATAATTAATAGTGATATATGTACATTTTTTGGAGGCTTATTATGTTTAGTGTGCCAACAGCAATAGAAAGAAGGTGGGCATTGATCTTTGTGCTAGTGGCTCTAATGTGCCTAGAAAAACAGGTCAAATATTTGATCCTGAATATTTTGTACAAAATGCACCTATACTAAGTTGCAGCAATAAATCATGTCTAGGCTTCATCTTGGCATGATTTTTTATTAAAAGGAGGCTGGACAAAGTAAGGAGGTGTGTTATAATACCCATAGGGGGTATAAATAAAGAAAAAACATGGAAAATAAATGTGATCCACAAAAAATATTAGCTCGTTTACATCGAATAGAGGGTCAGGTAAGGTCTATAGAGAAGATGTATCAAGAAAAACGAGAAATAGAGGAGATAGTTAGAGTCGTTCTAGCTGCTCGCGCTTCTTTAAGCTCGGTAACTAAAATGTTAATTAATGATAAGGTGCATGGTTGTTTTGATGGTAAACAAGTTACTGATAAAAAAGAGATGGAAAAATTAATAGATATTTTATTTGACGTTAATTAAATTTTTAATAAATTAATAAAAAACATATGGCACAAGAATTAAATGATCAAAATTTCGCAAGCGAAGTAAAAGAATTCAAGGGCGTGGTCTTGGTGGATTTTTATGCTCCATGGTGCGGACCTTGTAAAATGCAAGGACCAATCATTGATGAGCTAGCCGAAGATTTTAAAGGCAACGATAAAGTAAAAATCACAAAATTAAACGTTGACGAGAGCCAAGCTACCGCACAAGAGTTTGCAGTAATGAGCATTCCGACCATTAAGATTTTTAAAGATGGAAAAATGGTAGAAGAGGCGATGGGTCTACAACAAAAAGCCGACTTAACAGACAAGGTTAATAACCACTTGAAATAATCTTATGGCAGAAATGATTTATGATGTCATTATAGTTGGAGCTGGTCCATCTGGATTGACTTCAGCCACTTATACAGCTCGTCGAGCACTAAAAACTTTAGTTATTTCCAAAGACATTGGTGGCCAAGCGGCTTGGACAGACATTATTGAAAATTATCCAGGCTTTGAGTCAGTTGGTGGCTTGGAATTAATGCAAAATTTTCAAAATCAAGCCAAAAAATCTGGCGCTGAATTTGAAATGACGGAAGTAACAGAGATAATAAAAGAAGATAAACTTTTCACTGTTAAAACTATTAACGATAAAAAATTTCAAGCAAAAGCAATCATTTTAGGCTTTGGTTTAACACCAAGAAATTTGGAAGTTCCAGGTGAAAAAGAGTTGATTGGCAAGGGTGTGGCATATTGTGCTACTTGTGATGGACCATTGTACAAAGGAAAAGACATAGTAGTGGTTGGTGGTGGAAATTCAGCTTTAGATGCAGCTGAATATATGAGCAAAATTGCTAACAAGGTTTATGTTTTACACCGAGGAGATAAATTTAGAGGAGAGCAGACCTTGATTGATGAAATGAATGCTGCTAAAAATATTGAAATTATTTTTAATGCCAATACAGTTAAAATTATCGGTGAAAATAAAGTTGAAAAATTGGTTTATAAAACTAATGATGAGAAAACAGTAGAATTAAAAGTAGATGGAGTGTTCGTCGAGATTGGACACATAGCTAAAACAGCTTGGCTAGGTGATTTGGTTGAATACACTGATCGTAAAGAGATAAAAATTTCTCGTGATTGTGAAACTAAAACCCCAGGACTTTTTGCAGCTGGTGATGTGACAGACATTACTTATAAGCAAGCAGTGATTTCTGCTGGCGAAGGATCAAAGGCCGCTTTGCAGGCCGCAAGATTTTTACAAGGTGATAAAGTTTTGACTCCAGATTGGAAAAAACAGGAAACTAAAAAATAAATTTATGAATGCTTACGATAATGCTTTACGGCAATTAGAAACTGCCGCTAAAATTATGGATCTTAATTCCGAAACCCTTTTGAAATTAAGTAATCCAGAAAAAATAACTCAAGCCACTTTGCCAGTGCGTATGGATGATGGAAGTTTAGAAACTTTTCAATCTTATCGCGTCCAATATAATAGTGCTCGCGGGCCATACAAAGGTGGAATTCGTTTTCATCCCCAAGTTGACCTTGATGAAGTAAAGGCTTTGAGTTTTTGGATGGCTATAAAATGTGCCGTAGTGGATATTCCTATGGGCGGCGGTAAAGGCGGTGTAATAGTTGATCCAAAAGTTTTGAGTGAAAATGAAATCGAAAGATTATCCAGGGCTTGGATTCGTGCTTTTCGTCCAGTGATTGGACCAGAAAAAGATATTCCTGCTCCCGATGTTTATACCAATCCACAAATCATGGCTTGGATGGCTGATGAATATTCAAAATTAGTTGGGCATCCGGCCATTGGTGTAGTGACTGGAAAGCCACTAGAGTTTGGCGGATCAAAAGGTAGGGGATCAGCTACTGCAATGGGCGGATTTTATGTTTTGCAGGAAGCGGTTCGTGAAAAAAATCTAAAGCCAGAAAAATTAACTGTTGCTGTTCAAGGTTTTGGTAATGCCGGAGCGATCATGGCTAAACTTTTATTTGATGCCGGTTACAAAGTTGTAGCGGTCGCTGATTCCAAGTCAACTATTTATAATAAATCTGGATTGGATATAGACAAACTTCAAGAGCACAAGACTAGTTCTAGAGAGGTGAAAAATTTTAAAGGCGCTAAAGAAATAAGTACAGAAGAATTATTTTCTTTAGACGTAGATATTTTAGTTCCAGCTGCTTTAGAAAATCAAATTACTAAAGACAACGCAGAAAATATTCAAGCAAAAATAATTGTCGAACTTGCAAACGGTCCCACTACACCTGAGGCAGATGAGATTCTACATGGAAAACAGGTCTTGGTCATTCCAGATGTTTTGGCCAACGCCGGAGGCGTAACTGTTTCTTATTTTGAATGGTTACAAAACACCAGTAATAATTATTGGAGCGAAGAAGAAGTCGATAGTGAATTAAAAGAACGAATGATTCCCGCTTATCAATCTATAGTGCAAGCAGCAGAGGAGTACAAAGTAAATTTTAGAACGGCCGCTTTTATAAAAGCGCTAGAGAGAATAGATAAAGCTTCTCAAATTAGAAATTAAATTTAAAATAACTCGGCATTCGTCGGGTTATTTTTTATGCTATAATTTAATCATGAGTAAAAATTATATCATTGGAATAGATGAAGTTGGTCGTGGTTGCGTGGCTGGTCCGATAGTAGCTGTGGCTTGTTTATCACGTGGACAGGAAAATGAATTAGAAATTTTGAAACAAGTAAAAGATTCAAAAAAATTAACAGCTAAAAAAAGAGAAGAACTTTTTAAGTTACTAAAAAATAATTTTATCTGGGCAATTGCTGAAATAGACAATCAAGAAATAGATAAAATAGGAATTCAATCTGCGAACTGTTTAGTGGTAGAACGAGCCGCCGACAATTTATTAAAAAAAATAAAAAATTTTGAAGGTAAAATTTTAGCCGATCACGTTGGCGGTGCTCACAACTACATTAAAAATAAAAAAATAGAATTTCATATAAAAGGCGAGAGTAAGTTTGCAGAAATTGCAGCCGCTTCTATTTTGGCAAAAGTTTATCGAGATAATTTAATGCAAGATTGGCATGATAAATACCCATCTTATGATTTTGCTAAACATAAAGGTTATGGAACCAAGCAGCATTTAGACTTAGTAGTAAAAAATGGTATTTGTGAAATACATCGACAGAGTTTTTTAAAAAAATATATAAAATAATTGACCGATTTAAAGTATAGGCTTTATAATAAAATAAACGGCTATTTTTACAGAAAGAGGAGGACTGCATCATGGATTTGCTCACATTACCGTTTGAGTGGGCGGGATTTTGGAACACTCATTTTGGACTCTATGCGATGTTGGTTATTATTCTGTCTTGGGCATTGGCTCTTCTATTCAGACCGCAAAGAAAAAAACAAGAAGCGGTTTGTTTGTGGGACAATGCTGCGCGCATTTTGGCATCCATCATCTCAATCTTTTTTTGGCTTTTTCCGGCGATCCTACTTTTCTATGATGTTATGATCATAGGGCGTTAAGCAAACACTCAACTTAGTGATAAGTGGGGTGTTTTTCTTTTTGACTAAAATTAGTCATTTTTTATTATCCTTGACAGATATTTTATATTTGTTAATATGGAAGAGGAGGAGTAGCCGTCTATTAAACAAACGACGGCTTAGGAAAAACAAAAATAAAACAGGGAAACATCATTTTTGATTAAATTTAAGTATGAAAAGTTCAATAGAAATACTCGTTGAATATCTATTTAATCAAAAAACCGCTGAAAACAACGGTAGATTTTATGGCCTCAGTAGTTTAGATGTAGAGAGAAGATATAAAGCTATGCGAAAAACCAGCCACAAGTGGCTGGTTTTTCATGAAGAAAAGCGATTTTGAGGGCTAAACTAGTTAGCCTTCATCGTTATAATAGACAAAATAGTCGATTTTGTCAATAGCTATTTAATAATTTTTAAAGAAAAGAAAGGAGAAAAGCGATTATGGACTTAAATAAAGTAAGTTTAATTGGCAATTTAACTCAAGATCCAGAATTAAGAAACATACCTTCTGGGCAAGGAGTAACGGCTTTTAGTGTTGCTACTAATTATAATTGGCGAGATGTAAAAACTAAAGAAAAGAAGAGTCGTGCCGATTTTCACAAAGTTGTGGCCTGGGGACACTTAGCAGAGATTATTTCCACTTATTTAAAGAAGGGCTCCAAGGTTTATTTAGAGGGGCGTTTACAAAATAGAAGCTGGGAAGATAAGGACGGCCAGAAAAAATACACCACAGAAATTATTGCCTCAGATTTGATCATGTTAGGCGGTAGTCAGAAAAAAGAATCCGCCGGAGACGAAACAGCACGTGAAGATATTGAAGTAGAAGAAATTAAATTAGCAGAATAATTTGATTATTTTTAGGGAAGGGTTGGAGCCTCGGCCTGTTGGCTGCAACTTTTCCTAAAGCTAAGCAATTAAAATGAAGAAAAGCTCTTTCACAATTTATCACAAACACCAAGGAGAAGAACAATGAAGAAGCAAAAAATTGTTGAGTGTGTGGCAAAATCATTGGGTGACAATCAACACATCATTTCAGCTCGAGTTTATGGGTCTTGGTTTTTTAATCATGATTCAGAAGATTTAGATATAGCAGTTATGATACCAAGTAGAAGGGGTGTTGTTGAGCCTGGTGTCTATCAAGAACTACGTGATTTGAGAAGAGAATTATGTTTAAGCACAGATTGTGATATTGATTTGGTGCCTCATACCATGGATGAGGTGACCAACATGCAATCGCCACTGTGGTATCCAAGGTATAATCCCTCGCTGGTTTCCGGCAAAGACATTAAGGGTAGTATGTGCATTGAATCAAGCTGCAACAGAACAGAGCTTGCAAGTTTTGCAGACATGACGACTTATGTTTTGCTAGACAACAGGACTATTTGTCGTAGGCAATTAGTGAGGACCTTAAGTAAGACGGAGGCCAGAATTTTTGTAAGTAAATTGTTGCATGGCCCAGGCAACGCACTGACACGTTATGCGTGTAAGCATTCTCTACATTATATATGTTCCCCATCAGATTTAATACAATGCTTTAAACATTTTGATGATATATATAATGTCGATTCTACGCCAGCAATGAATTTTCTACAAAAATGTAAACAAGGAATGAATTACGGTCAGGCACTAAAATTGATGCTGTGGTATGAAACATTAGTTTCGCTAGTTATTTATAGTGAAACTCAAGCAGAACAGTATAGTCAAGTTTGTGAAAATATAGGATAAACAATAAGCCCAGGTGGGCGACTGCTTGGGCTTATTTTTATAATTTGCTATGATTTGAGTATGATCATAAATAAGAAAAAAATAACCAGGTATATTTTTTTAGATAGTCAGCTAAATCAGGCGGATTTGGCGTTTATTTTTGGTACTAATAATCATGAAAAATTAGTAGAGCTAACCCATGAGTTGTGGCTAAAGAAGTTGTTCAACAATATTTTAATTTCGGGTGGCCATAAATTTACCGATAGTGTAAATGAAGCAGAATCTATAGCTGAGCAATTAATAAAAATAGGATTGCCTCTAGATAAATTATTATTAGAAAATAAGTCGACCAATACCTTAGAAAATGTTTTGTTCTCCAAAAAATTATTAGAAGAAAAAAATAAATTAAAGAATATTAAAAGCATTTTAATTATTGCTAAAAATTATCATGCGCGAAGAGCATTGATGACTTTAAAAAAATATTTTCCCAAATATATAAAATTTTATGTAGCTACTTATGACGCCTATGGGTTTGATAAAAATAATTGGTGGAAAAAAGTAGAAGATAAAAGTAGAGTTATTAACGAATTTAAGAAAATAAAAAAATATCTAGCCAAAAAAGATATCGAGGAATTATAAATATTTAACAATTAAAATTTAATAAAATGAAGAAAACGATTTTGTTATCCGTTTTTGTGGCGGGATTAATATTTTTTGGTGTGCCATTTTGTCCCAAGGTTTTTGCTGTTGAAACGGATTTAATAATTTCTGAAATTATGTATGATCTACCAGGTGGTGACTCAGGACATGAATGGATTGAAATTTATAATGGGGGAGTAGAAGAGATCATAGTAACGCCTGGCTCAGGTGGGCAAGCTTGGCGTTTTTTTGATGGTTCAAATCATACTTTAAACTTGACACAGGGCACGACTACGGTTGCTGCTCAAGAATTTTTTGTTTTAGCTGCTGATGCCGATCAATTTTTGATAGATTATCCAGAATTTAGCGGCACAGTTTTTGACACTGTCATGAGCTTAGTAAATTCTAGCTCAAGTATTGCTTTGAGTTTTGACGGTGGTGATAATTATCCAGTAGAGGCAAGTTATGATTCTGTGTGGGGTGCTAATGGTACAGGGTTTAGTTTAGAAAAAATAAATTTGACCCAAGACTCAAGTCAAGAAAACTGGCAAGAAAGCTCGATTGAAAACGGAACTCCGGGGCAGGCTAATAGTGATGGTCAAGTGCAAGAAGAAGTTTTAGTGCCACAGGCAATTATTAGTTGTCCGGAAAGTTTATTAGTTGAAGAAGAGGGATTTTTCGATGCTTCACAATCTACTGATCCACAGAATCTATCATTAACATTTTTGTGGGATTTTTTAGATGGCACAACAGCTACGTCATCACAGGCTTATCATATTTGGACAGAAGTAAATAATTATAATGTTAGCTTATTGGTTTCCAACGGAGAATTAGAGGGCACAGCTACTTGTTTGGTAGAAGTATTAGCTGAAGATGAAGAGATCGAAGAAGACGAAGATGATCCCGGCGGAGGCGGCACACCACCTCCGCCGCTCAATCCCTGGGACGATATTATCATTTCAGAATTTTTGCCTAATCCAGCAGGTAGTGATAACAACGAATGGATTGAACTTTTTAACAAAGGCGAAGAAACCATAGATTTGGGTGGTTTTAAATTGCAAGATAATTCAGCACGAATATTTACAATTGCTGAAGATGAAAACTTAAACATCGCGGCTCAAGAATATTTAATTTTAGATAAAAGCTTCACTGGGATCTCTCTTAATAATACTGGTGGTGACGCCGTAAAACTTTATGATCCAGAAGAAGAACTATTAGAAATAATTGAATACAGTGGTGTAGCGCTAGAAGACAAAAGTTATGCTCGAGAAAACATGAATCTAGATAATTTTTTATGGACCAGTGCTTTAACGCCAGGCGAAGATAATGAATTTATCGCCAATCTATCGCCACAAGCCAAAATAGATTTATTATCTAAAGATTTAGTGGTGGGTGAGAAAATAATTTTATCAGCTGAAGATTCTTCTGATCCAGAAGAAAGTGACTTAGAGTATGTTTGGGATTTTGGTGATGAAACCACAGGTGACGAAGCAAAAGAAAACCATATTTATCAAGCTGCTGGAAATTATTTAGTCAAACTAAAAGTCACAGACAGTGAGGGCGAGGAAGACGAAGTTAGTTTATTAATTAATATTTTAGAATTAGAGTTAGATCTAGATATTCAGGATGTTCAGCCCATTGATTTTGATTTATCAGATTTAATAATTTCTGAATTTATTCCCAATCCAGTTGGTTCAGATGATTATGAATGGATTGAACTACAAAATAAGTCAAATAAAAACATAGACTTATTAGCTTGGCATCTAGACGACCAAGATGGTGGTAGTCGACCTTATGTTTTTTCTACTAGCACATTAATTTTGTCGGGAGGTTTTCTGATAGTTTCTAGAGAAGAAAGCGGGCTGACTCTGAACAATAGTAATGATCAAGTACGTTTGTTGACGCCACTACAAGAAGTGTGGCAAGAAATTGATTATGAAAAAATTCCCGAAGGCCAATCCATGGCCTGGGATGATTCGAATAACGAATGGTTTATAAGTCAGGAGCCGACAGCAGGTTTATTTAACTATGCTATTAATTCCGCGCCGATAATTTATGGACCAGGACAATTGATGGACTTAGAAAAGAAACAGAGTATTGTCTTACAAGGTTTAGCCTTGCATGATGTGGCTTCTAGTACGCGTAGTTTGTATTTAGCTGATTGGGATCAAGAAGAAATTTATTTTGATCAAGTAGCTGAAATTTATTTTCACAAAAAAGATTTTCCAAGTATCAAAGAAGGTGATTTAGTAGAAGTATCCGGACAAATAACTAAACTAGAAGATTTGCCGCGTATAACAATTAAAGATGTTAATAATATTTTCGTGATAGATTTTAATTTGAATTTAAATAAGCCCGAATTAATTACCACCGATGATTTGAGCGAAGATTTTTTAGGAGACTTTGTTTATGTTAAAGGAATGGTTACTAAAAAAAGTGGTAAAAGTATTTATTTATCTTCAGATATTGAAGAAGATTGGCAATTACGAGTTTACACTAAATTTTCTACTAAAGATTTGGGAATAAAAAAGGGTGTAGAAATTGTAGTGGCTGGCATTTTATCAGAAACGGATAGTGGCTTTAAATTAGTGCCTTTTGGTCTTGCCGATATTTCAGTTTCTACTGCAGTAACCGCAGCTATTCATTCAGAAAGTGATAGAGAACAAATAATTAGTAATGAGATTTATCAAGGAGAAGAAAATGATCGCGTAGGTCAGGTAAAAAATATTTTAATTTTGATACTAGTCGGTTCAGTGATATTATTAGCAGCTTATTTTCTGAAGAAAAAATACAAAGCTTGAAAAATAGACAGTTATTTTATATAATAGAAATATATGAGAGATATTTTACACGGATTATTTGTGGAGTTACCAGTTTCTGTGGCCATTCATGCTCCTTGGATATTGATTTTAATTTTGTTAGCTGCTTTTTTATTTTGGAAATTTTCTGGTATCTTTACATAAATTAAAATGTTTATAATAAAATTAAAAAATCACCCTGTCAGGGGTGTTTTTATGTTGCTCATAAAGATGGTGGGTGTACCTGGATTTGAACCGGGGACCTCTACAATGTCAATGTAGCGCTCTAACCAACTGAGCTATACACCCCAATGGTACCGGAGAGAGGACTTGAACCTCCACGCTCGAAAGCACCTGGTCCTAAACCAGGCGTGTCTACCAATTCCACCACTCCGGCAGGTTGTAAATTACAAATTTAACACTCGTATTTATAACTGATTTTCAAGAAAAAATCAAGAAAAAAAGCCTCCAGATACACGAGAGGACGTACGGAGGCTTTTCCTTTGATGTACGCGTGCACGCGAAACATTTAGGAATATTGATACGGTCTTGGAGAGACCAAGGAGCTAGTTGAAAGCCAGCAAGGTGTCTAATCTCACCCATATCAACATGCGTAATCTTTGCTCGCTAATGGCGCGAGTGTTTGATTTCGTTCCTGGCCCTATGAAGGCAAGCTCTCCAAGACCGTTTTTTATACGAATGTACATTTACGTGCATGCATATTAATGGAATGTGTGGTATTTGTCAAGGAAGAATGATTGGTTTTGGCTAAGATTGGCTATTTTATTCTTATTATCATT
>Ga0257124_1002603_pt1 | contig 10472 bp, 12 predicted proteins | sample SI106_150metaG_FD_190154 | JGI IMG/M metagenome (GOLD analysis project Ga0257124, IMG submission 190154) | Marine microbial communities from Saanich Inlet, British Columbia, Canada - SI106_150 | ecosystem: Environmental > Aquatic > Marine > Inlet | place: Canada: British Columbia | collected...
AACCCGACCACCTGTTCTGCTGTTGCGGAGGCCGAAGCGTTCCACGTGGGCGCTGAGGGAACTCACTGGCGCCATCCCTCGGAGTGGAGAGCGGCCCGGGAGTCTGCCTGCAATGATCACTACTCCGCGGTTGAAAAGTGAAACGCATAGCAAAATCTAAGTTGATATTTACCACTACCCGCGATCTGTCTGACAGAGCCAGTTAAGACTGTGTAGCTTCTCGAGGAGCTAAAGCTGATCGATATATGCAGCTATCTCCTGGTTGCGGGCTATGGCCATTTTACTATTGAGCTGCCCCCCAGCGAGCGGGTACATATACCTGAACACTCTGTACAATACTGATCGGTGAGGGTTTTCAGGCCAGATACCGTATGTTTCCTCGAAGCGGCCATAATCGAAATACGGTTGCGGTGTGCCCCTTGGACCGTAGTAGTGACACATATAGTCCAATTCGAACAAGGGATCCCCGCCGATGCAGTCCTCGAAGTCTAGGAAACCGGTAATTCGCCGGCTTCCCGGATCGAATAGAATATTGGCATACCCCAGGGATTCCAGGTGCAACAACGCAGGTCTTTCCATGTGGAGTTTGGATAGGGCTGGTAACCATTTGGCTGCGAGTGCCCGCCTAACTTCCGTATCCAGGCTATTCCACTTTGCGCACCCCTCCAGCATCTTCTCAGCGGCAGCGGTCAGGAATTCTGCCCACGTTGTGAAGTAAGTATTTCCGAAATCGTCAATAGGCCCATAGCCGCTCGGAGTTACTGTGTGGAGTTTCGATAGGATCGTACCGAATTCACGTTCGTCATATGGGCAGCCCCCATTCCATTCCTCGTAATCAAAAGTGTGCTCGCCTGGCAGCCGCGTCATGATGACAAATCGCTCTGACTCTGACGCAAATCGATTTGAGTAGACAATTTCGGGTGCAGGGATGCCAGCTTCTCTCGCGGCATCGGTAGCCCATTGTTGGTCAGACCAGTTCGATAGGGGGATTTTATGCTGCACATATTTTGTCTGCCATCCCTGTTGCCCTTTCGGGATGCGTAGGATGTAGTCCGAACCTTTTGATCGAATCGTGAAGATGCTTGAATGAGAACCTCCCTTTACAACGATCAAGGGTTCGATGCTCAATACTGGTGCTCCAAGAATCCGGCTAATTGTATCCATGTCTACATGGAGTTCGGTATCTGCCATGAATTGCTGATCTTTCCTATTATTCGCCCGATGTACAGCTCATTCTACTCAGATTTGGATGCACTTGGGAATCCTCAACTACTGCCATCCATACCGCAACTCAATCCCACGCGAAATCTCGTCATAAACGCGTCGTAAATCGACGATCGCTATCTCGCTGGCGTGTATGATGTCGTGAGAGCGATCGAAGCGTAAAAGCGCGGGTTTTCAGTGGATACGTTTTTGCTTGCAACTGAGCACCCGATTTCTCTTCTTTATCTCCAGAAACCTACTCTGAAAAGGCGGGTGACCTTCTGAGACAATCCCTTAGAAAACTCGCGGTGGAACGGAGAATCCTCAGACGCGACCTGTTATCTGTCATGAAAATAAGGCATTCATGTGAATCTTATAGATCGACATGATATACCCGAAGAGATCTCGTTAGAAATTGGCCCCATTCTCGATCTCCAGTACCCTGATCAAGGCGATACATCTGATGAAATGGGCCTTTGAGAACCATCACCAGCGATGCGTTGTTCTCTCTATCAATCCGAGCAATGAGGCGTCATTGGCCATGGCTCATTCCTTGGGTTTCCGTGAGATGGGTTCGCATATCGATGAAAGGGATGAGTTGGAATTATACTTTGAGCGACGGCTTGAGCATTGGCCAGAAGCATGGACGACGAATGAATACTGATTTTGCTGGCAAGACAGCTGAAGGGATTATCGAGATTGCCGATACGGGGTATGGGTTTGTGAATTTGCACGACGACCGTGGACCGATTTATCTATCGCTGTCCCTTATAGAATGGTATTCCCTGAATACTGGAGATACGGTTCGTTGTACATGGCGCTCCCCTAAAGAAAAGGAAAGGTATAGGGCCGCCGTTGACATAGAAAATATCAATGGAGTTCGACCGCTTAAGATCCACGAAATGGATGTAGAGATCTACGAAGATTACTACCTCTACCATCTTGGGGATATAATAATAAAGACGGATGATTGGAAGAGGAAAGGCGTGGACTCGGTTCTCGGTATTGGAGGTGACAGACGCACCAAAGCACCCATGTTGATGAACTACATGATGAATCATCCTGAAATCTTAAGAGGGAAGCATGTCTTCGAACCGTTTGCTGGAGCAGGTCCATATGGTTTTCTGGCGCTCAAGCTGGGTGCCAAACATTGTGATTTGTTGGATGTCAACCCAAGGGCTATTCAGTTCATGAACCACACGGCTACGCTGAATGATTTCGACTCAACCACGTATACGATTGTCCAAAATGACATTGAGACCTTCCAGCCACTATCTTCCTACGATCTGATTTTTGCCAATCCTCCGTTTGTGCCCACGCCACCGAGTTTGACCGGCGTCCTTCATTCAAACGGAGGAGGCGATGGGTGCCGGCTAACGCGTATTCTGTTGAGTAGGTTGGATAATCTTCTCCAGCCCGAAGGAATGGCCTTCATCATTTCTCTTCAGATAGAAACCGTAAGTGGCCCTCTCTTGGTCCATGATATAGATAATCTGGGTTTGTCTAGACCGGTTGAAATGATGAGATATTCTGACTGCTCTGTAGATTTCCAGTTATTCGTTGAGAAGATCATGGTTGGGCAGCCCACCCAAAGGGATGCAATTGTGTCGTGGCATGATGATCTACAGGAACGATATGGCGCTGAACTGAAAATAAACTGGTACATTATTCACGTTGGAAAAAAGGGGTTCCTCCGACCCGAATGTATCATCACATCGTTCCAAGAGGAGAGATACGGAAAAGCATACGCTCCCAAGAGAGTCAATCCGGAAAAACGGGTTCAGACATTGGTAGATTTGGAGATTTTTCGATAGGGAAACGAACAGTCGCCAAAATGGAATACCCGCCAGCCAAACACTCTGCTGGCAGGGGTTTCCATGAAGTTGGCACCATCCCCCACTCCCCCCACGCGTGAAACACGTACGATCGTGCTGGGGGGGGGTAAAATCGGCAACGCCCATTGCATGCTCTTCAAAGTCAAGGATGTCCTTTCCCTGCTTGAGGAAGTCCGTCGAAATGGTCCATTTCAATCTTAAGGTACGGCATGGGTAGGGGATAGCAGGGAAGGGGACACACGAGGACATATGAGAGATTGCCGACGTACGTCGTCTACACACCCATCATGAGGAGTGGAGTTGCCGTCGTACGGCGGCAACCCATAAGTTAGACGGCATTGGCCAGGCAGGTATGACGGACAAAACTTAGGCTGATCGATAGCCTTGGGTAAACAAAGAGACTTTTTGATGAACCGAATACATGAAGCTAACCGTGAATTTTGGAACAAGGAGCGAGCGAAAAAAACCCAGCAGCAGAGCGATGAAGCAGGTATATGGAAGCGTTGCCTGCAGGACCCCAATCTGGCGTTCGATTGCGAAATATTGGATGTCATACAAGAGTCTGTTGATGACCTTACAGGCAAGGATATTTGTCTCGTCGGCAGCGGCGATAATCATGCTGCATTCGCACTGGCTGGCCTCGGTGCCAAAGTCACCTCAGTGGATCAGTCAGAGAAACAATTGGAAGTGGCATCAAGGCGGGCAACGGAACTTGGTTTGTCGATCACTTTTGTCCAGTCTGATGCCACAGGAATGGGTTGCCTTGGGTCGTCTGCATTCGACCTCGTGTGCTCGACCAACGGCTTCTTAGGTTGGATCTCAGACCTCGATAGTCTTTTCTCTGAAATCCAGCGAATTCTCAAGAATAGGGGATTCTACATATTCTACGACATCCATCCCTTTCAACGTCCTTGGAAAGGCGACACCCTTGAGATGGAGAAGCCATACTTTGAGACCGGTCCTTTTCACGAGTCGAAAGATGGGCCATACTTTTTTCACTGGACAATGGGTGATTTGGTGAATTCCTTAGCAAATGTGGGTTTCACGCTGCGGCGGATGCGGGAAAGCCCGGCTCGGGATTCTAGCATGTGGGAGACGGGGAACCCGTATCTGCCGGGAAGTCAGCCGAATCTACTTGATTGGAGAGTGAACCCGATAACAGGTCTTCCCGTCTGGCTTATAGTTGCGGCTCAGAATACCCTGACATGAAGACTTGGAATGGTAAATTCACCTGGGCCAGCATCCACTGCACTACATTACCCTCAAGAGATTTGGCCGGAATGAGAGTCAACGCCGTCTAACAGCGCGGTTATGCGCGGCGGGGCATTCGCCCCTTGGCCCTACGGACACATCCCCTCTCTGTCACGGCGCTTGCCTTCGGCAACCACCGTGCCAGCCCTATGCGGGACGAGGGGACGTCGCAAACCGGCAAACCGTTATAGGTAATGCCAAATCGCACCGCGAGGCGAGAAATAACTTCTATGGAATTCCAGTCTTTACCCTGGCGTGAACAAAAGTCAAGAATTCTACCGTTGGCGGCCTCTCTCTGCATCGACCGCTACGGCTTAACGCTGAAGGGAATCGACAAGGGCACCGGGGAGGGCAACGACTTCTCTTACCGCGTCGACGCGTGGGAAGGAAGGTACCACATTCGCGTTTGCTCACCAGCTTACCCATATAATCTGGTGCGCTCGACACTCTGGTATCCGTCTCAACTGAAACGAGCATTGGGTCTGATCGTGCCAGAGACGATTCCTGGAGTCGACGGAGAACCCATACAACGGATCGCCGCCGATAGCGCGTATGGGGGCTATCATTGCTGCGTCATGTATAGATGGATAGAAGCTTGTCTGCTTGCCGAATTGCGCGAAGATCCTCGGTTTCCGTCCATGATGGAAAATCTCGGCGCGCAACTTGCGAGGATGCATTCACACTCCCAGCAAGAGGATCTGCCGGAATGGTTCACCCTGCTGGAACGCGGAACGAGCGCCCTGGATCAGTGGTTGAACAGGTTGAAGACCGAACCGGTCCAGGAGCTTGATCCAGACTTCGACTCGCATGAGCACCACACAGTAGGACAGCTTATTGCCTGGGCAGAGGAGCTGCGCGCTTGGATGGTCGAGCGGGGTGAAGGTCCTGACCAATTCGGTATCATTCACGGCGATTTTAACTGTGACAACCTGCTCTTCCAAGACACCGAGCCCTGCGTGATTGATTTTACGCCATTATGCTACGGCTATTTCGATATGGATCTGGTGAAGGCGCTCGATTTCGGAGTGCCGCCAAAGAATCACTCCGATTTCCTTTCGGGATATACATCAATTCGATCTCTACCTGACGACTTCGAGGATGGTCTGCGCATACTGCAACGGACAAGGGCATCCGTACCTAACTGGTTTTAAGGAGTGGCTGGCAAATCCTATAACAGATCCATGCACGCTGCGTCGCTGACGCTCCTTGGCCTGACGGCACAGCGGCTACGCCGCCGTCGTGCATGGTCAAACCGTTATAAAAAATGCCAAAAAAAGTGGCGGCCATTTAGCCGCCACCGTACTACACAATCTTGCTCTGCCAGTTACGTTTTTTCGATAGGAAACTGAATTTCGGTCACCGAATCGTCAGGGGCACTCCTATCATGCTGTAAATACACCTCCCGATTCGAGCCGATGATACGATACCCATTACTCTTTATCCAAGTCACTACAGCTTCATACGCTTGGGGGAAGCCAGAGAAATTGCCCCTATGGATGACACAAGCCATTTGCTCTACGGGTAATTCGTAGATTTTGACGCTGTTATTGCCCATTAGTGAACGGTCGATGGGAAGAGCCGCTTCTACATCCATATTGGTGTCTTTGGGTCCATCATCGTGCCATACGGCAATACCTGGACCGGCAATTTTTGCTCCGTGTTCCGTTATGTAGTTTGCGACTCCATCAAAATTGCGGTCCAATATCGGACCGACTTTATCTTGAGTGGGAATGATCTCTCGTATAGAGGCGACCTGTTGCGATTCCACTGTTTTTATGATCGCATCATAAGCTGGCATTTTGCCCTCCATTTCGATCTGTTTCAGCCGCGCTTCTACCCGTAAGAGCTGTTCTTGAGCTTCTCGCATCTGTTCCCCAAGCTGGGTTTGTTTGAGCCGAAGCATACCTCGTATCTCCTCCGTAGAGAGATCTGCCTCAAGCATCTGAGCGATATGATCCAACGTCAAACCGAGATCTTTGAGGGCTACGATGCGATTTAGCCTGGAAAGTTGATCGAACGAGTAGTAACGGTATCCGGTAAAGGAGTCGACATGATCGGGCTTAAGCAGTCCAATCTCATCATAATATCTCAACGTCTTTACCGGCACTTGGCTGAATCTAGAAAAGGTGCCGATTCTGAGCATAATTGCTCCGTAAATCTATGATGGTTTGAAGGCCTTCATATACCAATATACACCCTCCATTAACTGGAGAGTCAAGAAGAAATCGCACATTTTTCCTCTGCTTTTATTTCTTTGTTTTTAAATTGCTTATATCGAATTTGATGAACGCCGATGCAAAAAAAGACCTAAAAACAGGGAAACATAGAAATCATCAGATGAGTTTAACCTTATTATTGCCTCTTGAACGGGCACTTCTTATAACACCGTGGCCCTGGCTCCAGCGCTTGCGCGCTTTCACCCAACCGCTACGCGGTTCAGGGCCACGCAGGACGTTACCTGACATGTATAAAGAGGCAAAATGAAAATTGGCCTATTCTTAATAATGCAACAACCTGGTTCTGTATCTATTCAGACTGCTATTCATAGCGCCATTCGAGATGCTGAGGAGGCTGAGGATCTCGGATTTAATACTGTATGGATCGCAGAGCATCATGGTACGGATTACAGCATTTGTACTTCGCCTTCAGTCATAGCGGCAGCTATCGCCGCCAAAACTTCTATAATTGGCATTGGTTATGGAGTAAACGTAGTTCCCTTCCATCAACCTCGACGACTTGTTGAGGACATTGCATTAGTTGATCAGTTATCAGGAGGGCGCGTTGTAGCAGGATTTGGTTCTGGATATTCTAAATTAGAGTATGACATTGTGGGTGTCGATTACGAATTGCGTGGTCAAGCTACTTTTGAAACACTAACTACAGCCTTTGACCTTTGGAGTGATGGTAAGAACGGAATCAAATGTTTCCAGAAGCCGCATCCCCCTATCGTCGTCGCCTGTAGAAGCGAAGATGCGATTCGCTCTGTTGCTCAATCGGGACACGGCATTCTCCTACTCGGAGGCTTGGATAGAATTGAAAGAAGTGCAAAGGTTTACCGGGAAGTCATGGGAAATGAAGGCTATGTAGGGGTATTGCGGCATGTATTGATGCACAACGATGATGCCCGTATAGCAAGCCCAGTCTATGAGGCAACATCGTGGTTGATCACTCGCATGAGAGCACTTACAGGTGATGATTCATCTGTAAATGACGACGATGTGAGAGGCTACCTCAATGAACGATGTTCAATTGGAAAACCAAATCAGGTAGCAGCAGACTTACGCCAGATCGCCGATTTTGGTGTAAGTGAGTTGATATGTTGGTCCCGATGGGGAGGCTTGTCGGATGATATTGTCTTGAACTCGATGAAGCTTCAGACGAAGCTGCTAGATATGTAGTCGATGTAGGTATTATTACACGTCAGGTAACACCCCGCCCACGGCTACGGGCATTTGGCCTTCAAACCTCGAAGGATTTCATATCGGGTGATTATGGACAGAGTAAAACGGCCATACTCCACCAGGTAAGCCCGAGCGTTGGGCAGCACCATCGGATTCTTTCGCATGATGGCAGAAAGAACATCAGTATCCAGCAACGCGGGCGAAAGAACCATTAGAGGGGGGATCTCCCAAAAAAATCCCCCCGATTGAGGGCAATGGACTCAACTAGCAGCTCCATTTCCGCTGCGTCGCTGACGCTCCTTGGCCCTTCGGGCAACTGCTATACGCCGTTCGGAAATGGGCAGGCCGGTTATGAGAAATACCAAGATCGAAGTAAATTACGCCCATACAGAGAGCGAATCTTCCATGCGAAACAGTGAATATCACCTGAAAGTGGTATCCTATTTAGCGCTCGCATTGTTATCTGCATCGCCTGTGATCTCAGAAGAAGTGCTCCTTGACCTGCTAGTCGGCGAATGGCTTAACAACACATATCTTGAGGAGATGAAAACAACAAGGTCTCCATTGAAAGCATATCTGGTCGATGAAGATACGGACTTCACTGCTCTCTACTTCTCAAGAAAGGATACCTTTTTCGAATGGAAGCAATCGTATGCGTATCATGAAGGTACGGTTCTTCAGATTACCGGTTTGCAGCCAGATCCCGAGCCCAGTACCTATCGATTTATATTTCATGAACACCAGACACACGGCCGTGCTACCGATGAAGATCGTTTACTTATACCTGACGACACGCCTCTGGACGAGATCACATGGCTTTCATGGCTTTTCTACCCACGATATGGCGATCGGAAACGAGAGCGGTGCATCACATACATACGAGTTGAACCGACCATCGAGCAGTTTGTCAACCGGAGTGTGCTTGCAGGAGCCTACACCGATGAGAAACAGCGCTCCTTTAAGTTCAAGGAAACAGGTATAGCAGTATGGCCGGAAACGACATTCGCTTATGTAGTAAACCTCGACAGACATTGGACAAACGGGGAATATGATATTTTCCATTATCGAGGAGATTCAACTGAGGCTAGATATGTGCGTACATATGCGTTTGAATGGAAGAATAACAAGCTGCTTATCTTTTCGACGGAAAAGACAGACATGACGATACCACGTACCGATAATAAGACGTGGATTCGTAACGAGAATCCCCTTTACATATTGACTCCTCAATGACACTGTATATAAGCAAGATCCTTGACCAATAGCATGCAGTATTTCAAGCTGTAATACCTTTATGAGTGTATGGGGGGAAGGATAAGAGGGATAGTTCAGAAATGGCACATCTCATAACATCGGTTAATGCTACGCCGCAAGCGCGGCTTGGCCCTGTCGGGCAATCCCTTCGGGGTTCATTGACCTACAAACGTTATGCAGCATTGGCTCCCAATCTCCATCCCACCTCAAAAACTGGAGATTGCGGAAAAGAACAAAGTCAACAATTCCCTACCACGGAAGTAGCACATGAATGGGCAGCACGCATACTTTTTTATCGGACTCGAACAAGCCTTCGGTTTCCCGATTACTTTTGTTGATGAAATTGAGGAGCTTGGTATCTGGCAAGTGCAGACGCCAGATGGGGAGGCATGTCTCAAACGGTTCAGAAGATATGATGAAGCTGAAACAGCGACTGAGGCTGCGCTGTACCTCCATAGGCGAGGTTTCGCAGGAACGCCAAATGTCATTCTGACAAAAGACGGACGGCCCTTTGTTCGCACGACCATAAGCGATCCCAGCTGGTGGCTCGCCTTGTTTGAGTTTATCCCTGGTGAAGGGGGTGGTCCTGCACCCAACCTTTATGCCTATAAAGACCTCTGTGACAAGAATGATACGTCATTCGAGGCTGCACTTGTTAAAGCGGCCCAGGTACTGGCTGGCTTCCACGAAGCTATTCGGGGTTTCCGAACGTGGCCTGTCGACAGGGATGTCCAATTCTGGATTGAGAATCGTCGACGTACGGAGCACCTAACGACATTGCTTCAGGGGGTTTTGGAGAATGAAGAGCGGCGGGAAGTTCGAGAGGCATTGGAGGACTGTTTGGGCATCTATGATCCCTCACTTCTTCGGAGAAGCGTCAGCCAGGCGGAGCAAGCTGCTGAACTCTATAAATCTGTAATCGGTCAAGAAAAAAAACAGAAGGGCATGCGCCATTGCGACACACACGCTGGGAACTTCCTCGTAGGCGCGAACGGCATCACGTTGATGGATCTGGCAGAGGTACAAGCCGGACCTCGCGTCTACCGGGATCTAGGATGTTTGACTTGGGCTCTCGGTGGCGACAACGATGAAATGACCGAAGCCCTTATGGCGTACCACGAAATTGCCAGGTTGTCGCGTGATGAAATTGAGCTTTTTCCCATCATTAACGATCCTGTCGACAACTGGCGTAAGCTACTCGAAGGGTACTTGAGTGGTGATTGGTCCGAGGAATGGATAACCCCATACTATAGTGGGAGCGTGAAACCGTATGAACGAATCTCAAATCGGCTTTCCTTGGCCACTGAAGCATTGAGATCGAGTGCCAACAACTCATAACAACATACGAACGCCGTGTGCGACTCCGGTCGCTTTGCTCCCTTCGCAGAAACCCGCTATGCGGATTCGCACACCCCAGGACGTTTCCAGAAATAAAAAAAAAATAGCGGCTCTAGTTCTGACGGACCTATTCATGATCCACGGTGTGGGACAGAGAAGAGTTACGAAAGGGAAGGTCGCTGGGTGGGTT
>Ga0257124_1002615_pt1 | contig 10430 bp, 9 predicted proteins | sample SI106_150metaG_FD_190154 | JGI IMG/M metagenome (GOLD analysis project Ga0257124, IMG submission 190154) | Marine microbial communities from Saanich Inlet, British Columbia, Canada - SI106_150 | ecosystem: Environmental > Aquatic > Marine > Inlet | place: Canada: British Columbia | collected...
GGATAAGCAGAGCGCAACATATGATTTGCTGTAATCACCACATTGACACCCATTTCCTCAAATTCTTCAACTGTTACAGAATTAAAACTAGTAGGGACAACGACCACTGGGGTGTTTTTATTAGTTTTTCTAAATTTCTGCATAAACTCCATTATTTCAGATGGATCTTCACGGCGTGAATGTATCATGACTCCATCAGCTCCAGCTTCAATGTAGGCATCAGCACGTGTCAGAGCATCCTCCATACCAGCTTCTAAAATTAAAGACTCAATGCGGGCTATGATCATAAACTCATCACTTATTTGTGCTGCCTTTCCTCTTTGAATCTTATCACAAAAATTTTCAATACTATCTTGAGTTTGTGCCACGTCATTACCAAATAATGAGTTTTTCTTAAGGTCTTTTTTATCTTCAATAACAACTGCACTGACGCCTATCCTATCTAGGGTTTTTACAGTAAATTCAAAATGCTCAGTTATTCCACCCGTGTCAGCATCAAAAATCATTGGCTTTGTGGTAACTTCAAATACTTCATTAACCACATTTATACGTGATGTTGTATCAATAGCTTCAATATCTGGCTTTCCTTTCGCTGTTGAGTCTGTTAGTGAGCTTGACCATACACCATCAAAACTAACATCTATTCCATTCCTACTCTCTACAGTATTTTCAGCAATTAGTCCGCATAACGCATTGTGGACTTCTAAGATTTTAACTATAGGTTTTGCGTTTATTAATCTTCTTAGTCTAGCCCTCCTAACGTCAGTAGTGGTTCCCACCTCCATTAACGACTTATTCAGTTGGGTCGATGAAATATCTTGTGTATATGCAATTTCTATAAGTTCACCACCCCACTTGGATAAACAACCTATAACTTGTTGTCTAGTTTTTGATTGCACTCCCTCCTTCCAATCATCGCCATGAACTACATAATCAGGCTTAAAATTTTCCAGATTTTCTCTATAGTCTAATGTATCTTGAGGGATAACTTCGACCACTCCTTTAATATTTTCTATCACCTCTTTTCTTTGCTCAAAAGACATAAAAGGGAGTCTTTTATAACTTGCTATTGCCCGATCAGTTAATAATCCAACTGTTACACTACCTAACTTTTCAGCTTCTTTTATAATATTAATATGCCCTGGATGTATCAAATCGGCACTCATTGCTATGTATACTTTTTTCATTATTCTCCTTAATAAATAATCTGGATAGTCTTACATTATTTCTTGAATAAAGCTAGAAAATCTCCTTGCCGAATCACCAGCACCTCTATCGTAATACTTCCTCTGCAACTCATTTGTCGCCATCTGGTATTCTTGCACATAAGATTCTGGAGCTGAGCTGGCATCCACTAGAGCGCTTTTTAGGTCTTCGTAGCTAGCAACCTCCCTCCCAGGCAAAATTTCTTTATAGTTCTCAACAAAACATTTTTCAGAATCATAAAAATCATAGTCTGGCATATAAAACAACTGCGGTCTATTTAAAATAGAAAAGTCAGTGCTAGTAGTTGAGTAATCATTAACAAGAATATCAACCTCCAACATAAATTCATTAATATCAAACAATGGGTTTAAATCTGGATTGATAAATATTATTCTGCTCAAATTATCAGGAAGGTTTTCTGGAAACAAATTTGAGTGGACTGTATAGAAAAAAAACAAGTTGTGAGACTGCAACCATTGATTAAAATCATACGCAGAAAAATCTGGCATGTTATTCAAAGGAAAATCGTATTTATATGGGCGCCATGTAGGCGTGTAAAGAATTATTTTACTTTCCTTGCCAATGCTAGAGTTCATTGATTTGGCAACTGACTTTTCGTTGTAACGACTGACAACATACTCATGATCAAAATATTTATCACAACGAGGATATCCCAATGTTATGATTTTATCATTTGGCAAAAAGAATGTTTTTTTTCCAACAAAATATGCTGAATAATTAGAGGTAAAATTCACATAATTAAATTTGTTGATATTTAATATTTGTCGCACAGCAGTCATGATATCGTCCGAACGGCTCAATGTTGCTTTTGGTCCACTTCCGTGCAAAGTTGTAATCTTAATCACAGACTTTCCACCAGTTAGGTTAAGGATATTGAAGAAACCAAGGCCTGAATCAACTACCACTCTTGCGAGCAAAGAAATCCAAATCATCTTGATAGGATTATGGGTGGTTATATATTTCCAGCCCTTGCTTTTGAGATACGCTTTTATTTTAGGGTGATCGGTTACCCAATAAGCATCAACACTTCCTTCTTCCGACAAAAATTCATACAAGTACCTAGTATTTTCGCAATACAATTTTCTACTGTACGTTTGCAAAATAACCACTCTCTTTTTAGGAACTATCAATTTAATTGGGATGAAGAAAATTGAAATAATAGGAAAAATTATTTTTTTTATTACCTGCTTCCAATACATTATTTATTGCTTATTTAAAATTAAAGTGTGCTTCGTCTGCCATCAATTACATTTTTTTGTGCTTTCATTATAGGTTGTAATTGATGTTCAAGTAAATAGTACAAGATTTTTCTGAATGACATATTGGACATTACTTTACTTCTGTCATAATAAATACTATTACAAAATAGTACGTCCCCCATCCATAATAATATTCTGCCCGTTCATGTACATGGCTGCATCTGAGCATAAAAACTGTATTGCTCCTCGATACTCTTCACGTTTTGCCATACGCCCCAACGGTATTAGATTGCTTAATCTTTCAACGAATGCATCATCCTGAGAAGTATAAACACCACCTGGAGAAAGTGCGTTACAACGTACATTTGAACTAGCCCAATAGGTTGACAAATAACGAGTAAGGCCAACAATTCCCGCCTTGATAACTGAATATGACACAGGCTTAACGGGTTGTTCTGCATTAGATAACCCTTCCTTTCTATATAAACGTTGATCAGGAGATATTACCGATAAGTCTGATGCAATGTTCAAAATCACACCGCCACCTTGTGCCGCCATACCAGGACCAAATTCAGATGCACATAAAATAGCACCAGTTAATCCGACACTAACTTCAATATTCCACTTATTAACATCAAAGTTTTCTAAGCGACTGGATTCTTTAACGGTTGCATCAGACCTTACCTTTGGATCTATAGCGGCATTGTTTATTAAAATATTAATAATTTTCCCCTGATGCTCTAACTCTTTTCTAACTGAAGATACAGAATCTTGGTCAGATACATCAAGAAGTATAGTGGTTGGACTAATACTAGTAGTTTTGAATACTCTTTGTGCAGATATTTCTAATTCTTCTAAATTAATATCGGTCATTACAACATCAGCGCCAGCTTCAGCAAGAGCTATTGAATTCTCAACACCAAGAAGTCCAGCCGCCCCAGTTATCAAAGCAACCTTTCCAGACAAATCAAATATCGTGCCATCTAACTTTCTTAAATCTAACATAATGTGCCTAATAAGTACTATTTAATGATTTCTCAATTATCGTTGTGTTTCTTTCAAGTGCATTGAGATACTGCTCATCGCTTGATGTAAATTTATTTAAGAAATAATCAGCTTGAAGTTTAAATAATTCATCATTATCCATAATATCTTCATACACTTCTAAATCTTCATTATCATAACTACAAACCACCAACTTTTGATTAATTAAATCAAATTCAATCCAACCTTTCTGACCAAAGAGTTTAAGGTTTCTTTCTTGCTTTTTTTGCATAAAGCACAAGCTCATTTGCACAGAAAAAGAGCTGTAATCAAATAATAAATTAACACTGTCCTCAATATCAAGATCAAATTTACCTCGACAACCTCCAGTCGAAAATATTTGCTTAGGATGACCGAACAATAAAGTAATCATATCTATTTCATGGGATTCGGTCCTTAATACACCGCCACCTAAATCGGATCTACATGCGTATAAATCATGAAAATCTTCATAAGGATGCCAGTCAGGTACATAAGATGACACAGCAACCCTAACAGACATTAATTTTCCAATTTTATGGCTATCTAATACACTTCTCAATCTGACAATTAGTGGATGAAATCGACGTTGATACGAAATAAAAAAGCCAACTTTGTTATCTTTAACGGCACTTACAACATTATGCGCTTGTTTTATATTCATTGCACCAGGCTTCTCTACCAGGATATTAGCTTTGTTTTTTGCTGCTTTTATAATACTTTCCGCATGATCAGAAGTAGGCGTTGCAATAACAACTAGGTCAGGCTTTTGCTCATACGCCTCATTAACATCTTTAAAAAACTCTATATCGTATTCTGACTCTAAAGATGTGCCATTTTTTACAGTAAAGTCTGAGTTTAATACAGGTGTCTTCCCCGTTCTTCGAGCGCCAATCATTCTCACATTAGGTAGCTTTTCTCTTAAAATTCGGAGATGACGCTGACCCGCACCCCCAAGCCCTAAAAATAGAATACACTTATACACTTAATTCTGCATTTTGCTTAAAAAAACTTACCAATGATATATTGTATTTAGCAGTTTCAATTGGATTTGAGCCTCGCACTGTTTCAAAGGTAAATGGTCCGCTATAGTTTATATCATGTAATGCATCAAAAACATTTTCGAAATTAACTAGGCCTGTTCCTAATAAAACATTTTCATTATCACTATTTTTATCTTTAATATGGACATGTGCAATGTAGTCACTCAATAGGCGAATATCACCTGCCAAATCATGACCAAAAGCAACCCTATTACCAGTGTCATATACAGCTTTAACATTAGGTAAGTCTATTAACTTCAATAATTTAATTAATTCCTGTCCAGTCAAGATAGTCTCAAGACATACTGTAATATTTCCACTATACGCAACCTTTGCTACTCTTTTCAGAGGTTCTATATAGTCTTGCATATTATCAGCTGAAAGTTCGCTACTTTCAAAAAGTGGCATTATGTATTTTTCTACACCTATCTTCTTTCCTTGTTCAATCAAGTCTATATTTTGCTGGATAACATCCTCATCAAGAAAAGAATGCTCAACAATATAATCATTACATAAGGCATGCAAAGTTAAATCGCTCTTCTTAACTAATTGTTTTATTTGATCAATCCCATCATTGGTCCAGATTGGATTATTTTTATTGTGTTGAACCTCAGCAATAAGCTCAATATAATTAATTCCTAAATCTGATGCAATCTCAAACTCATCCTGCCAAGACTCTTGTGGGAACCACTGAAGACGCCCTGACGGAGATTGGGTCAAACGACCCTGAACCATTCCAAATCTAGTATTTTTATACATTTTTTTTTCTGCCAAGTTTATCAACAAGCGTCTTGAGAATATTTGCCTTTATTCTTGCCTCTGATAAAGATCTATAATTGGCCTTGAACTGCATTATTTTCTTTTGTAAATCTTCAGCCACTGGACACATGCCTTTTGTATAAATATTTTTATACTTATCATGATTTTGAAAAACAGGCTCAAGGTAAGGAACTACACAGGCTGAATAAAAGCCATCACCGCCCATTTCAACATACATGTTATAAAATTCTTTCCAACTAATTCCTAGTGCTTCTAAGCCTTTATACTCAAATGAAAATGTGTAATGAGAATGCTTATATCCTTCTGGCGTATATTGTGGCACTATCCACTCACAACCTTTAACAGCTTCATCAAACATTTTAGCCACTGCTATACGCCGATTAACTATATCCTCAATTCTCTCAAACTGAGCAAGACCAACAGCTGCACTTACTTCAGACATTCTATAATTAAGACCTATGGTGTCAAAGCGTTCATAGCCAGGGTCTTGAACGTCAGATAATGCTAACGAGGTTCTACCAGCAGATGCCGTCATATGTTTATAACCAATCCCTCCAAACTTTCTTGCTTTTGTTGCATACTCTTCGTTATCAGTTAGAAGCATTCCACCCTCACTACCAGAAGTTATATGTTTTTTGTTCTCAAAACTAAACACACTTATATCTGCCAAAGCGCCTGCCGATCTGCCCTTGTATGTACCTAAAATATTTTGAGCTGAATCATCGATAACAATAATGCCTTTTTCTTTAGCTAACTCTAATATTGGATCCATATCTACCGACAAACCTTGCAGTGAAACGGTAATTATCGCCTTCGTCTTGTCAGTGATGTTTTTTTGAATCTCTTGAGCACTAATACCATAAGTCGCCCTATCAATATCGACAAATACTGGGGTTGCCCCAACATGTATCACGGCATATGCATCCATAACAACAGTTAGTCCTGGCGTTATAACCTCATCACCTGGCCCAATATTACATGCAGCCATTGCCATATGTAATCCTGATGTTCCAGAGTTACATGCTACAGCATATTTGGACCCGACAGAATTGCTAACACTTTCTTCCAATCTTTGAACCCAAGGCTTCTCATTGGAATCGCCCTCTGAATCTAAATAACTAGAAAGGTACTCCAACTCTTTTCCATTAAATTTTCCATGTGTATCAATAATTGACATTTTATTCCTCCAAAAGCATTTTCTTCTTTTACAACTGCACACAATAATCTGCTACGATCCAATTAACCAGACAACTAAGTTACTCACGTAAAGTTAGGCAGCCAGTTTATATTAAGAAGAGCTATGCTCCCTCCATACCAAGGTAATATTCTCTTGATTGACCAAGTAACACAGCATCATAATCTGACCCATCATGCTTATGGTAAAATTTATCCAGTCTGCGCTCTACATTAAATCCAAATTTTTTCATCAGTCGAATATTTGCCTCATTTCCATGAGATGTAACTGACCAGAGCCTTTCTAATGCAAGTACATTAAAACAGTAATCCATATACATGGTGAATGCCTCACTCATATATCCTTGTCCCCAATATTTTGGGGATAGACCTTTTCCAACTTCTCCCGACCTTGCTTCAAAATCTATACCTATTAACCCTAAAGTTCCTATAATCTTATTAGAATCAAGTAGCCTAATAAACCAGTACGCAGTATTTCCTTCACCTTCACGATTTAACAGTTTTTGCAGGTATTTATAAGTTTCTTCAGCACTATTATGTGTCTGAAATTCAAGATGATCAAAAAATTCAGGAATAGTAGAGTATTCATGCATATCATTCAATCCATACATACCAATTCTGGACAAATAAATACGCCTTTCACGATCAGACTGTCTAAACTTCCTGTACTTTTCTTCATCACCAGGAGTTTTATGCACGAGTAAATTCTTTACAATTTCTCTATATTCTTCAACTGTATCCATAATATTTCAATCTATCTAATTATTACTGCTATTCATCATCATTCGACTTAAAAACATAAGGAGTTGGTTGATTCTTGTTCAAATTTTTACACTCTTTAGAATAATCACGAATCTGCTGAAAGATATCCACCCTAACATTTTTACTCCACTGATCATGAAGTTGCTGTGTAATTTTTCCCATTTTTCCATCACCAACTTTACTCCCATTAAAATGCGTTACAGGTAAGAGACAAAAGGGTGTAGCCGTCATAAAACTTTCATCAGCAGTATACGCATCATAAGTTTCTAAATTCTTTTCAACACACTTAATTCCCAACTCCTCACAAAGATCAAAAATATATGCACGACTAATACCAAGAAGGATATTGCGAGGTTCTGGAGTGTACACGACACCATTTTTTACAAAAAATATATTATCACCCGTACCCTCTGCGATGAATCCATCAGGATCTAGCAAAAGGGCCCAATTATTTTTTCCCTTCCAATTGGAGGCTTCAATATTCGCCATTTGCAAATGTATTCTGCTACGATTCTTAATTTTTGGCTCTAGTAAATGTGCTGGAATAGCGCGCTGACTTGTTACAACTGCATTAATACCTTCATCAATTAACTCATCCATACCAGCCACAGTCCATTTTAATGGAAAATCTGCAACAATTACTGTTGGCTCAAGATTGTTATCAAAAATATCTGAGTAAATTCCTAGTGGCCCTCTACTAACATTAATCAACAGTCGATGTTCATCTGTTGGTAAAAAAACGCTTTTATTTTTCTCTACAGTATCATAGCAAATCTGTTCTAATTCTTCAATCGATTGTTTTATAGGTATTTGCAAGATTTGCAAACCATTGTATAACCTTTCTAAATGCTCTCTAAGTTTAAATTGTTCTTGATTAAATGACCTAGTCATCTCAAAAACCATATCACCAAACATTAGTGCTGAATCAAAAATTGACACCTTTGCATCTTTTTCATCGACAAATACTCCATTGTGATAAACAACTCTTCCAGACTTCATAAGTCAACTCCTAAATTTTTATAGTCTTTCGATAAATACTTATGAAATACTAGTTCAACAAAGTCCCAATCTTCTGGCTCATCAATTTCAAAAGACTGCCAAAAATGATTTGGAAAAATACCAATTTTACCGCCGAATCTATTTTTATCTCTTAACATTATTTCCGGTTTAAACATATAGATTGCACCATTCTCTACATAGTCAGGCTCCCGCATTTGCCTAGGCCCTTGGTTTTTGTAATCATAATTAATACTAATTAATTCTCCACTTTCATCCTTTTTCCAAATTAAAAAGTCCTGTAATGTCGCACCAGAAAAACATGAATCCCAACCTTGATTACGAAACATATTGACAGCCTCACCCAAATCATTTGGCCTTCTTAGTGGCGCTGTCGGCTCTAGCATTATTATTATTTCTTGATCAGAGCCTAGAACTTCTAATGCATGAAGAATTGCTTCTTCGGATTTTGCTGTATCTCCAGCATACTTATCTGGTCGTTTAATCATCTTAGCACCATACCCCTGTGCAATTTCTAAAATTTCATCAGAATCTGAACTAATATATACTTCATCAATTTCTTTTGTTTGTTTTGCTTGTATTACTGACCATGCAACCAATGGATGCCCAGCAAATTCTAAAATATTTTTTCTAGGTATTCCCTTCGACCCACCGCGTGCAAGAATAATTGCAATTACTTTATTTTTCATACATAATTAGGTTTTCGTTTTGAAATATATCTTCTTGTATCGAGGCACTCTTGCGCAGCATTCATCGCCTTACATACCTTTAACAAGCCAACCACCATCAACAACTAAGTCAACTCCTGTGACATAACTCGATGCATCTGATGCGAGAAAAATAGCAGGACCAACCATCTCTTGTGGTTCTGCCCATCTCCCAAAAACCGTATGGTCAGAACGCTGTTTTTTTAACAATGGATCATTCCAACTTTTTGAATTCATTGGTGTATTTGTATAACCTGGTACTATATTATTTACTCGTATACCATACTCACCCCATTCTACAGCTAAAGCTTTTGTAAGCTGTTTGACCGCACCCTTTGTGGCAGCATATCCGGGATTATTAGCAAAACCTTGCTCAGCGCCAATACTAGTAAAATTGATAATACTTCCAGATACACTTGAATTAATCATAATCCTGCCAACCTCTCTACATAAAGTAAAAACACCATCTAGGTTGACAGAAATTGATTTCCTCCAATCAGCGTCAGAATATTGATGACTTGGTGCGGGTATTGTAACAGCTGCACAATTAATCAAAACCTTTGGAATAAATCCGTCTGAAAATATTCTATCAAGAACTACTTGGATGTAATCTTGATTACCAAGATCACAGTTTATATAATTGTAATTCCCTTCAACTTCAGGTGGGTTGATATCAAGAATTATTACATTAGCACCAGCAGATGAAAAACCTTCCGCTAATGCTAAACCAATACCTCTAGATCCACCGGTAATAATAACATTGTGACCATCTACTGAAAACATACTGACTCCTAAGAATTACTTTAAATTAAGATGTTGTCTAAGATTTGTAGCAATGGGTTCTTCTTCCTCAATGAAATACTTGACACCATCACCCATTGCTTTCTCAATTGCCCTGACTGAACTGACCAACTGCCTAAAGCCTTGAGGTTCAACAGATGCAGATTGATCTGATCCATACATTGCACGATCTAAAGTAATATGTCGCTCCAATGAAGTAATATTCAAGGCTGCAGCTGCATAAGAAATAGACAGACCCACCTCATGACCACTATAGCCAACATTACATTGATACTTATCTCTAAGTGTATTGATCATATTAAGATTTGCATTTTCAACTTTCATAGGATAGGTAGATACCGTATGCATTAATTCAAACGGGCAGTCTGCCACACGAAAAATATCAACCGCCTTTTGAATGTCATCATAAGTGGTCATACCTGTTGATATAAAAGTATGCTTCCCTTCTTGAGCAATCATTCTAAGCAAATCTTCATAAACGATCATTGCAGAAGCTACTTTATTGTATTTACAATCAAACTGCTGTAAAAAAATTTGGCTATTCAAATCCCATGCAGAAGCAAACCACTCAATTCCTTTTTCTTTGCAATATTGATCAATTTCTTTATACTCATCAATACCGAATTCTAATCCGGACTTTTGTTCACGCTGTGTTACTCCCCATGGGCTTTCTCTTG
>Ga0257124_1002622_pt1 | contig 10418 bp, 11 predicted proteins | sample SI106_150metaG_FD_190154 | JGI IMG/M metagenome (GOLD analysis project Ga0257124, IMG submission 190154) | Marine microbial communities from Saanich Inlet, British Columbia, Canada - SI106_150 | ecosystem: Environmental > Aquatic > Marine > Inlet | place: Canada: British Columbia | collected...
TCCTTTTTCTATGTTTTTACTTGCCTTTTTTCCTAAAAAAAAATAGCCTCAAGCAATCTTCTCAGTGTAATTCCACCAATCTAACTATGAGCTCGTTCGTTATTATATACCCACATCCATTGAGTTGCTAACGATTGAGAATGCTCAATCGAATCAAAAATATGCATGTTTAACCATTCATTCCTTGCTGTTCTATTAAATCGCTCAATATAGGCATTTTGAGTTGGTTTGCCTGGTTTTATTGTGTCAAAAATACGCTTACCACTGAAGTTGACCACTTGTTTTATCCTTCCTATCTTCTCTTACTAATGTTTTACTTATCTGCATTGATATGTAAAATTGTTATTAAAATACAAAAACTCTATTCATGCTTTTTTTATTTATAATTAAACATCAACTGGAGGTAAAATTGTAAAATTTTTTATAAACAACCTCCCTTGAAGCTTTAATATATATACAACAAGACCAGCTAATTCCTCAGGATTTATAAACTCTTCTACGGGCGGAGAAATGTCAACATTATTCCAAAGCTCAGTATTAATACCTCCAGGATTGATCGTCATCACATCAAAATTAGACTCTTTTGCACTTATAGCCAAAGCGTCTGAAAAAGCTTGTAATGCATGTTTAGAGGCTGAATAATCATACTGGTTTTGTTGTGCAACTAATCCGGATATTGAATTTATAAATAGAACTCTTCTCAACTGCAAACCTATTAACGACTTAACCAAAACAGTAGAATTAAAAAAATTACTATTAAACAAGGCTACACTTTCTTCTGGATCTAAGACCATATCAGAAACTTGAAATTTTGCCGCATTAATAATTAATGTTATTTTTTCATTAGGGTCAATTGTTGAAATTAAATCTTCAAACGCTTTTCGTACTTTACATGAATCTTTAGAAAGATCAATTGCATAATGACTATAGGCTTGATTGCACTTTAAAATCTCGCAAGGCACATTCATCGATCGAGATATTCCAATAACCTTGTCTTTTTTACAAAGTTGGAGTGCTATTTGCAATCCTAATCCGCTGGTACTGCCAGTTATAATGTAAACCATACTTAAAAGAAATTACTTAAATGTTTTTTTGCTATTTTTAATTCATCATATGTCAAATCTTCGATAAAACAGAATTGACCGATGTCTGTTGGCACAGGAATATGTTGACGTCCTCCACGATGCTTTGTCATTTCTATCACTGACGCCCACATTAAGTCATCATCCATATAAATTGAGTTACAAAAGTCAAAATCAAAAGCTAAATATAGGTTGCAGATTCTCGAAAATACAATGTCTGTTAGCAGACCACGAAGATTAGATATTGCAGAAGATAGCAAACAATCATATGCAACAGCATAACCATGGGATAGCTTTCTATAGTTGGAATTATTGACTGATTCCATTTCAACTAATGGAGAGAATGTATGACCAAAATCCACTGAACGCTTTAATAATTCTTCTTCTGGATTTTCATGAATCTCTTCCAGCATTAATTTCAACGAAAGTGATAATAGCTCTTTTCCTTGCGTTACAGTGTAAAAATTACCTTGTAAGAGATTTGGAATGGAAGCTTCAATTTTATCAAACAAAATTTCTGATTTAATTAAGGCAATTTTAAACATCTCTCCAAGTCCTTCTTGTATTAGAGTTTTATCTAGAATTTTTAAAAAATTTGGATCCAAAAGAACCTCAAATCTTGTATTGTAGCTACCTACTCTATTTCTTTGACCCATAAAGTTTATGCCGGTTTTTATTCCGATACTTGCGTCAATATATGCCAACAATGTTGTTGGCACCTTTGTCAAGTGAACACCCCTTCTAAAAACACTACATGCAAAACTTACCACATCAAGTAACACACCCCCCCCAACTACATATATCTTGTCGGCACGTCGCCCAACACCTTCTTGCTCAAGCAAAGAAAGAATAGACAATAGTGTATCAATGTCTTTCTCTTTCTCTCCTACATTTGTTGGAACAATAACCAAATGAGGTAGACTCAATTCCAAGTCCACCAATTCTGGGAAGAAGCTAAGCACTATTGGATCAACAAATACAATCTGTTTGCATTTATGACTTTCATTTAATTTAGACTCTAAATCACTCCAATATATATCAATTTTTCGAGATGTTGTTACACACATTGAAAAATTTAGTTCACTATTATTATTATTTTTAAATATATCAAGCATAGTTTTTATCTCTTAACAACCTTACTCCATGCATTAGAAAGAAATAAGCTTGCTCTGTATTAATGTGCATTTTAAAAGGAAACATTCTAATAAATTGTGACGCATACATAATATGATACAAATCATTATCAAACCAGTCAAACTGTGAAACTAAATTTAGAATCTCATCGCCAAATGACTTTGTTTTTTTCGGAATACTTGTGTATGGATAGTCTTCCATAGATGGATCATTGTGTAACTCATTTTTTATTATATATTCATAGCCGCTAAGAGAAGATTGAGCAATCTGTGATATATCACCACATAGGCTTTCTGTGTATGTTTCCGAATAAGGGTCAATTAATATTAGTTTTTTTGAATCTTTATCCCAAAGTATATTTTCTAGTGTTAGATTTCCATGTGTTAGACTTTCTATATTTTTTTTATTTTTATATCTTTTAATTAATACTAAAGTAAACTCTATCGCGCACTCTATTTCCTTCCTCATGCCATTAATATTAGAAAAAATTCCACTCTGAACTGATAACAATTGCTTTAAAGAACTTTTTAGTGGATACAACACCTCATCATTGAGATACACCGACACACTTCCGGAAGTTTCTCCAAAACCAATTTGAGACATTTTAACTAATAGCTGTGTAATTTCACTTGCAAGATCGATATTACTCGTCGATTCTGTAAGTAATTCCGAACAATTTAGAGCACTCTCGTAAAAAGGCATATCATAATAATAAAAATCATTGTCTATGCCCATAGACTCAATGGAAATTACATTTTCACCTAAATAACCTTGCAATATCTGCAGTTTTCTAATCTGAGATTGCCAGCGAACCAACCCATATTCACGGTCTTCTATGGATGATATGTATTTTCTTACTAAAAGCCTTTGACCATCATTAATAATCACTGTTTTGGACAAGGATCCACCTTTTAATTCTTTAACAACTTTCACTATTTAAACTTATGTATATTCTTTATGTACTCCTCAGGAGTGCCAAGAACAATTGTATTAGCAGTACCAACAGACTTTAGACTCTCTACATTTATATTTTTCTCTATGAGATGGTTGTACAGATCAGTAAAATTTGCAGATCTGTTCTTTTTCATTAACTCTTTTGCATTCGTTATAAATGTTTCACAGGTGCCAAACCCATATAACCCACTACATGCTTCGTCGCTGATCACTCTCTTTTCAGCAACATGAGACACCATGTTTTTTTTATCAACTAAACAGAATGAATATTGACTTGAATAACCTTCGAAAGTATCCAAAAAACCTATTTTAGTTCCAGCCATATTTCGAAGTTTTTCAAAATATCGCTCTCTGTTAATTAAAATTGTATCTATATTTGCAAAAGCAACAGCCTCTTGCAAATCGGGAGGATTTCTAAAATTTGTCAAACACATAGCTGTCTCAACCTGGCTTAACGTGTCATCTATATATATAATTTCAATATTTGATGATTCAAATGATTTTATAATTGAACGAACAATTGGGAAAAATAATTGGTCGGCCCTATTTGCAATTAAATAGACCCTTAAAGTGGGGTATGACAACAAATACTGCCCTATCACTTCCATTAATACAGTTTTAGTAGATAAAGGCAATAGGTACTTTGGAATTTTACTACCTAACAACTTAAAGCGACTATATTTACCTGCCATTGTTAAAACTAAATTCATGCTATTTTCCCCTTATTGTATTGTAACAATATACCACTCATAAGTCTTTTGTAGTCCAGCGTTAAGATTTATATTATATTTTTTTAACCTTAAACTCAGTGTATTATTTTATTTAAAAACTTAACTAGTCCAACAATAAAAACCAAAGAAACTCTTCTAATAATTTTTCCAAGTATGGTCTTAGGTGGGTAAAAAAATAACTTTTCTATAGAATTATTCACCTTTAACGAAGTATCAAAAGGATATATCTTGCATGGAAAATTACTAAAACAGCCTTTAAAATTTTTAATATAATTCTTATTCCATAATTCACCTCTCCACCTTATACCCATGTACAGATTATGTGGCAAAGAAATAAAAGCATTGGTTGTCATATATAAAAAAATGTCATAAGATAGCGAAGACCCCTTGGTATAGTAAGACCAATCTGGGACGCTAATATCTTTATAATATTTATATTTAGCATATTTTAATATCATGCTACTGTGTGGTACTGGTGTATGCAAAAATATGTTATCTTTTATAAGAATATCATAGAATTCCTTTAATATATGAAACTTACCAAAAAAATAAAAATCTGGTATGCCTTGTCCTATTCTCACGAATGGAATATAAACCTTATCTGTGACAGTGCCACTTGTAACCAGGTCATGAATAATAGAAAGATCCATATGCATATCTGCCCTAACTCGTAATATGTAGTCTACACTCTCTAACATGTTAATAGCAGAACTAGCGCCTAGGATTGCCATTTTAGAGCTACTACATGTAAGGGCATTATTTTTTTTTGTATCATTATGAATACCATCTTTATCTATATATTCATATGGATTATGAATTCTTATTACTCTTGCACCTTTGGGGTTATAATTAACGTGTACTCCATCATCCCATGTTGAAATAATTATTTCATGAAACATATCTCCATAATTAGAGATTATTGTATTTATATTATCGATACAATCATATGAAACTACGCCTCTGTCATTCCCCATTGTCTTACCAGAAACTCCAATAGAAATTAATGGACCTTGTATTATTAAAGAAATCAAACGTTTATTTTTCATATTTTTTCCCAAAATTTACTATTCATTAATACTTTACCACCCCAAAACCTCTGACAACTTTTTAAAATTTCTTATATAGAACATCCTTATGTTTTTATTATAAGAAAATTCTACTTTTACTGAGTGTTAATTTTTGGGGGGGATTACGCTACTAGCTTGCGTTGATGATAATATATCATGTTTAGCACAATTAAACAATAAATCGACAATAGACATATATTGAATAAACTCACCATGAAGTTGTGAATAAATAATGTGCTCATAATTAAAATATTTTACCGAAATGTTTCTTTTAACAAATGAATTAGAGTCATCTAAATAAACTTTAGACCCAGGTGGTGATATATACTCTGTTGCCCCAACTTGCTCACATAATTCTGCAAGAAGCGTATCTTTTTTTCCTTTTGTTGCAAAATCACTAGAATATTTAATTTCTGTTTTTATGTCTAATATGCTTTTAATTAGCAAGATTAACTCAATAGAGAGTTGTGATAAATTTCTATATTCTTTTCCAATAATATTAAAAAGGTCATCTGAGTATTTGTAAAAAAATAGGGAGTCTTTATAATTTTGCTTAATCATATTTATGTGACTTTCTGGAAACTTGCTAGAATAGTCTATTTTTACATCTGCAATTAATTGATCTTTTTTTCCTTTTGAAATTACTGGAACAGTTAACCATTTAGCTCCAGATTCCGTTTTTATTTGATTTCTTTGTTGCCATGACCTCTTGGAGAATTGTACAGAATCAAGAATAATAAAAACATCTACCGATTTCATTAACTCAAAATAGCCAACCCAAGGTAAATAAGTTGGTTGCATAATTGCTACTTTCATTAATATTATAATAGCTCCATATTTTTCTTTAGGATATTTCTATCAATTTTGCCATTTGCATTTTTTGGCAACATCTTCATAATTATTACTTTTGAAGGTATCATATACTCAGGAATAATTTTTCTTAAATCATTTTTAATCACAGCACTTTCAACTTCTATATTTATAGATAAAACTAAGTATATTCTACTATTATTGTTGATATAACCATGCAGTGCAGAGGATTCATTAATATAATCAATTGAATTAGCTGCTGACTCAATTTCTTCTAACTCAACTCTATACCCCATATGCTTTATTTGATTATCTTTTCTTGTAACAAAATACAAGTAACCATCATCTCCATTTAAATGGACAATATCACCTGTTCTATACATGATCTGTCTAAACATAGTATTTAAGGGATTCTGAACAAAAGCCTTCTTTGTTTGAGAGCTATCATTATAGTATCCACTCCCCACACATGGGCCTATAAGGCACAATTCCCCCTCATCACTAGATTCAATACATTTATCTTTAAGTATAATATAATCAAAATTCTGGGCTATTTTGCCTAGCGGGGATAATCCTACCGTACTCTCTAAATCGTGGTCCTGTATAATGTACGAAGAACACATACAAGTACATTCTGTTGGTCCATAGACATTATAAAAGTTTGCCTTGTGCCCATACAAAGCATAGAGTAATTTTAGCTTCTTTTTAGGAAACCCTTCTCCTCCAAAAATAATTCTTTTAACTGACTTCATATTATCTTTATTAAATGCTTTCAGTGTGTCCATATAAATTAACAAAGAAGGCACTGAAAACCACTGTGTGCATTTTAATTCATCAACTTTTTCAATCAAGCGTGCTGGATCTTTCACCAAGTCACCATCAATAGGGACCAGCGTCGCTCCATTAAAAATTGTCGTATAAAAGTCAAAAACAGAGTTATCAAAGAACAGCGGATTAACATTTGTAGCTCGATCACCCGGTCTAATATTGAACTCTTGGGCAGACCAGGCAATAAAATTTAATAAATTATTATGTGTAATCAAAACCCCTTTAGGAAAGCCAGTTGAGCCAGAGGTGAACATAATATAAGCACCATTATTGCCAGTTATATTTTCTGTTTCCAGAATACTATCGCCTGAAAGACTTACAATGTTATCCATAATAATATTATTATTATTAGATAAAAATATCACACCATCTCTCTCATCAATATTTCTTTGTAGTTCATCTATAGAAGAATCTGAAAATATTATTTTAGGATCGCACTTTAATATAATCTTATTAAGCCTGTCAATAGGGCTATTTGGATCAAAAATAGAGTATATTGCGCCAATTTTTAGACATGCCAATATGACTATGTAAGTGCTTATATGTTTTTCACCTGAAACGCATACTACATCAGCTTTCTTTATACCGTGATCAAGAAAATATCTTGCCATCTTATTTGACAAAATATCGTATTCTTGATAACTTAAATGAGAATTTAAAGAAAATAGTAAAGCAATATTATTTTTATTTTTCAGTGAGACTTTTTTAAATAGTCTGCCTAAATTATAATAATAATTCATTGAGTTGGAGTTTAAACTACTGTTTTATGATAAAAAGGTTTTGGTATAACGTAATACTTTTTATCATTAAGTAAAAAAAAAGCCGGCTCATGTGGTGGATAGTAAAACGCCCTACTTTTTCTATCAACCTCATTAAAATCTTTTAAAGAAACTATCTCTTTTACCCCTACCAATGAGTTAACTTTATAAAACTTACCATTTCCAGTCACCTTTTTTATTGGAATTTTTTTACCTTCAATCAGCCACATTATAATAGTTTTATTTAATTCCACTGCATCATCAACAGCCTTATGCCATAATGACCATGAGGTATCATCACACCCTATGTCGGTTTCTTTTTCTAATATAATATCTCCATAATCAACTTTTGAATCCATGAAATGTAGTGTAGTTGTGATAGATTTTTCATTGTTTAATATTGGATGAATATGTATATGATGACCCCTGTATTCAGGTAATTTTCCAAAATGTGTATTAAAAGCGCAGCCACTAACAGCATCAATAACTTTATTTGAAATTATCCATTTATGCTGCAAAGATAGTAAAATATCTATTTTCTGGTTATTTATAGCATTTATTATTTTAGCCTCATTTCTGCAAGAGTTATCAATCCACTCAATGCCACCACCAACCTTATCATTAAATGCATCAACCAACTCTTTTTCTGAAGAAATTGATTTTATTTTTATGGATTTTTTCAAATGTAAATCAGTAATAAAATTAATCAGCATTCTCGCTGGCATCCTATTTTCAAATAAAAGTATTAAATTTTTCACAGCAATAATCAGATAATTCGTATTAATTTAAAAATATATTATTCTAAAACAGCCAAACCGGCGCCATTTGTGCCATACCCATTGCCATTATAAGCCATATATTTTTTTCCCTTATGATTGAATACATATGGATACTCAATCATTTCAGAATCCCATCCATCATCTGAAACAGTAATACCTACTTCGTCATCCATTCTATCCCATTTAATACCATCTCTTGATTCGGCATACCCTATTCGGTATGCTTGTTGTTTTGTCTTATATGATATCCACATTCTGTATAATCCATTTTCTTTCTGTACACATGGACGTGCTAATGCTGTTTCATTATCATCTTTAAAGTCTAAACATACTGTTCCATTCTGCTCCCAATGGATACCATCTTGTGATGTGGCAAGTTTAATATTATAAGTAGGTAGATCAGGATGTAGCCATCCTTCACATGAAACATACCACATTTTCCAATCATTTTCGTCCTTTATAACATAAGGTGCGGTCAGTATAGAATAAGGTTCGCGGTCTGTTAAATTTAATATCGGTGCTCTTGAGTGTCTCTTGTAAGTTTCTCCATTATCTTCACTAATTGCTAATCCTGTCATTAGTCCAAATCTAGTTGTTGATCTTGGCTTCCAGCCTATATAGTATAAATATTTCTTATTATCATGATTAACTATGCATGATGCAGTCACACCGTTATCATCAAAAGCACCCAATGATCCAAGATCTAAAATTGGTTTTTCTGGTGTTTTAATGATTTTTGTCGGATTAGTTATATCAATATCAGCATAGCCAATTAATGATTGATTGCTATCATTTCTCCCACAAAAATAAAATCTAAATATATCTCCTTCGATATGATCAACAGTGGGGTCCATAGCATGAGTAATCATCCACTCTCTATTAATCTTTTCAGGTGTTATAATTTGACCAAGTTTTTTCCATTTCATTTGTGTCATAGCTCTATCCTATTATTTCATATTTGTAATTCGAACGAATTGCTCACTATTTAATTTAAATAAATCTGTATTTTTCTCTATAAATACACTACCATTATTAGCTGATTTGGTAATTAATGTTCCAGCGCCAACCATACAGTCATCGCCAAGTGTAACCATATGACCAATTGTTGCATTAACACCTATAAAGCACCTTTCACCTATAGTTGTATTACCTGCAATGCTAGACTCTGAGGTTATCCAACAGTGGCTCTTTATCTTGCTGTGATGAGCGATTAATACCCCTCCCCAAATAAAGCAATTATTTTCAATAGTGGCAAATGGCTGTATCGATTGATGCTCTAAAATAAAGCAATTGTCGCCTATTTTAGATGTGTTGTTAACTCCAGATCTAGAGTTAACGTAGGTAATTAATGTGTACCCTTTCGTCTTTGCTAAGTTATACTTTTCTTCGCGAAATTTATTTAAATTGGTATACCCTATTGCTATAAACATCTTGAATTCTGATGGAGGATAGTTTTCTACAATCGTTTCAAATGGTATTACTGGTTTATTGTTATATTTATCTTCCGTTATAAATTTCTCATCTACTGTATAAGCAATAATTTCATGCTCGCTATCATTTTCAAGATAATAGGTTACTATATCAGCTGTTTGTCCAGTTCCAAAAATAATTACTTTACTCATAAAATAAATATCTCATGCAAAATACTATTCAAAATCATATAACTAAACCGCCATCTAACTGGAGAACTCTTCCATTAAAGTAATTGTTAGTCACAATCATGTGTACTGCATCGACAACTTCCTCTATTGTTCCCAGCCTCTTTAACGGCACCTTTCTTTTCCAGCTCTTTACAGTGGCCTCATTGATAGCTTCATGCGTGCCTTCTGTGTCAATAAAACCTGGAGCAATTGCGACTGAACGTATCCCCATATAGCCAAACTCTTTAGCCCATGTTTTTGTCAATGCTTCAACAGCTGCTTTTGATGCTGCATACGCTGACTGCCCCGCATTACCACTTGCGCTAATAGAGCTAAAGTTCACTATCACCCCTTTAGTGCGATCTGTGACCATTTTATTTAATACAGCTGTTGCCATATAGAAATAACCACTTAAATTTATAGATATAATTTTATCCCACTCTTTATAATCGTGTGAATCAAAACCATTTTCACCCATTTTAACAACCGGAGCGCTATGCATAATTCCGGCATTATTGATTAAAATATCAATAGATTTACAATCGTAATAAATCTTATCTACCGTACTTTTCACTGCCTCTCCATCACTAATATCACAATTATATATCTCAATACTAGGAGATTTTTTCTTCAAC
>Ga0257124_1002630_pt1 | contig 10391 bp, 11 predicted proteins | sample SI106_150metaG_FD_190154 | JGI IMG/M metagenome (GOLD analysis project Ga0257124, IMG submission 190154) | Marine microbial communities from Saanich Inlet, British Columbia, Canada - SI106_150 | ecosystem: Environmental > Aquatic > Marine > Inlet | place: Canada: British Columbia | collected...
GCCCTCGCTTGTCGGATTTGAGCGTATAGATCTTTTTTATCCCAATTTTTAAGAAATTCAGGCTCTCTCTGAACCAGGTTTCCTTTCATGGAGAATTTTGTTTTTGGTAAATTTATTGTATCTTTATAACTCATATTTTAAATGGCCCTGTTAAAATCTTCTTCGCTAATATTTCTAATTAACACTTTCTTCTCTCTTGACGTTTCACCGGAAAGTATCTCAATGTCTGAGCTTTTTACGTCAAGTAACTTAGAAAGCACTTTGATTACAGCCTTATTAGCTTTCCCCTTTTCAGGTGCAACAGTGACTGCAATTTTCAGCTGGTCTGCGTGCTCCCCAACTACTCTATCTTTACTTGCATTTGGCTGCACCTTAACAGATACAACTATTCCGTCCTCAACTTCTCTTATATTAATCATGGAGAGATGAATAAAATAAGATTGAACTTCCCACTATACTAATATTTAATTGTAAATGAATCGTATTCACCGGTTTCCCGCTCCCAGGCCGTCTCTACATTGCTAACCACTGCTCCCGGTGGACCTTTTTTACACCACTCTACGATCTTTTCAACTTTATCTATTTCACCTTCAAAAACCGCTTCAACACGTCCATCAGAACAGTTCATAACCCAGCCTGTCAGACCAAGTTTAGAAGATTCTTCAATTGTACTGGCTCTGAAGAAAACGCCTTGAACGATACCCTCGATAATGATATGTAATCGTGCGATTTCCATACTAATCTAAACTCAATTATTTCAAATTAGTGAAATTCGTGTAAAAAAATTACCGGAACATGCACAGCAAAACTAGAATATAGTTAATTTCCAGAAATTGTAAATATTATTATTCTACAATTTGAAATAATCTGTTTATCTGTGTTGATGGAGTGATTAAGGAGATGATTAAACCAGACCCTTCAGCGCATACATATCTGCGTCTGAAGGGTCTGATTAAGTTTTTCTGTTAAGCGCCTTATTCTGCGTAAATGTGATCACTGTCTACTGAACTAGGCAGTTTGTGCAGACCCATAAAGGTAAACAGAACTATAGGGAAAGCGATCAGAAGTATTATTGAAAGCAAAATAGGTCTGAACGATTTTTTGATATTTGTCTTAGGCAACATCAACGGCAGATGCATGTAAGTAAGATAAACAAGCCAGCTGATTAGAGACCATATCTCTTTAGGGTCCCATCCCCAGTATGTACCCCACGCACCTTTTGCCCAGATCGAACCGGTAATCAATCCGATGGTTAAGAATGGAAATCCAATAGAAACTGCGATGTAGGCAAGTTTATCGAAACTATAGTCCTTCTTTTTCTGGACTTCTGACCCGGCAGCTGACGCTTCTTTCGGTGTATCAGAAACAAAGGCTTTACGTACTAAGTGAACTATCGCAGCGGAGAACGACATACTCAGCGCTGAATAAGATAAGAAATAACATATTACGTGTGTGACCAACCAGTTACTTTGCAGAGCCGGAGGTAGTTCCTTTATTGTACTATCAATACCAAGCGCAGAGCATATCATCCACGCAGCCAGAACACCCTGCAATGCACCTATGATCCCAAGACGGGATTCATGTACTTTAACAATAAAGATTGTAACAAGCTCGAAAATCAGATAAACAAGTGCAATACTCCACCCAAAGAAAATAAATGATTCATATTTATCAGACATTGGAGCGTGATGAGCCTCAGCCCACCTGTTCAGCACTACAATTGTATTTAATATAAAACCACCTGCAAACAAGCCAAAAGCGGCCCAACGCATGGTTTTCGCTCTCCATACTTCCCTGACTATGTAAGCAACAATCGCTGCAATATACACATAAAATGTCAAATTCAGCATAATACACCTCTCTTCTCTATTTTGTTAAACGAAAAACATCTATCATTGATCACTCCAAATTGGTAATTTAGAGACAATGATATTATTTACTCAATATGTTCAGCCAGTATCTCTTCTTCAGAATAGATCTCTTCTATCTTTTTACCTTTCTGAAACATTTTTCTCAAGAAAGGTTTTACGTAAAAGATGAAGACTATACCCAAGCATAAAAGAATAAACCCGGTATACACTACCAGCAGTCCTGGATTTTTTGTTACTTGAAGACCAGTATATCTCTCACCTTCAGGATCGTAGCTGGATTGATAAAAAACAAAACCCTTATACTTCAGAGGACTGTTTACCTCAATAGTTTTTGTCATCATAGTTTTGCCGTTTTCCACAACCCTCAGTATGCTCTTATAATCTTTTATCTCCATACCGGATTTTTCATATAAGACGGCAAAGTTGTTATCAGGATACCAATGTGGAGGTGTATGTGCAAATACCCAATCGGCAAACTTCCCTCTTGGTCCTTCCATCTCTATAAAAACAGCAGGATTTCCATGATGTTCACCTGGTCCGTGGTTATGGCCCTCATGTCCACCGGTCTTCTTGGCAACTGTCTTTTTTAAACTATGTGATGGAAAGTATTTTACAACTCGAATTTCAAGATCCGAATCTGCTATATTGTAACTCTGGTCAAGTACCCAATCATCTGTGCTGATTACTTTTCCATCCTTTATATATGTAATTGTCTTCTTTCCGCTTCTGCTTTGGACAAGTCTTACTCTGTGTTCAGCATCTGAAAAGTCCTCTGGAACGGTACATAATAACTTAACGTCCTTGTAGATTGTTTTGTGAGCCTTATCCTGGTAATCAGGGTACTTCGAGAACGACCAACGAGTATCTTTTCCCTGAGGGCCACTAATCTCAACCAGTACGGCAGGATTGCTTGGTTCCTGATCACTCAACGGCACTAATCTCTTGGAATAATCCAGTGCGAAATCCTTTATCTCAACCGTATAGTCAGTACCTTTAATCGAAACTTTTTGCCCCTCTTCAACCGGTACCGTTTTAACTATATTTTTTCCTTCTATACTTATCTCCAGCTTTGGTTTGGTGCTCTTAGCTGCGGCATTTGCAAGTCTCTCATGCGCTTCATCATTGTCAGCCCAAACATAATCTATCTTTAAATTACGCTGGTTGTCATTATACCAGTTATGGTCTTTGGCAAGGAGCCATCCCTCCGCAGTTACAGCGCCTTTAGCTGAAAACTGAATATACAGAGCCGGATTCTTTGGCTCATCAGACACATTAATAGGTTCATGCAGGACTTCCGCATCAGCAATAAATTCTTTGACAGTAGCAGCATAATTAGTGCCCGGGATGCTGATCTTCTTACCTACTTTTAAAGATACCGCTTTCTGTTTATCTTTGTCTTTTACGTAAGTGATAAGTTTATATTTTGGTGGATGTTTTTCTATCATGAAATCATCACAAAATACCTGGAAGCCTAGTGGTACCTTCTGATAATCGGCCCTTGTGAGGTAATAGTCTACAGAGCTGCCTTCATAAACATTGACACCACCTTTTACACCAGTAAGAAGATCTATTACACAACCAACCAGGATCAGGATTATACTGATATGTGTAACCAGGAAACCGATCATCAGTACCTTATTACGCCACCTCTTAACGGTACAACAACCTAAATTTACACATAGCAATACCAGAAGGAACGAAAACCAATAGGAGTGAAATATATCGGTAAACTGAATTGCAGCGAAGAATTTTGCGAGGCCTGCTCCATATCTGCCCACATACTCTTCAGGTGATTTCTGTTGAAGAATGATCGTTCCTATAACACAAGCAACGGCCATTATTACTATAATGATAACAGCAAGTCTGACAGAGCACAAAATCTCCCAGGTTTTGCTATCATTTTTTGATTTTCTTTGTTGCGGTTCTACTGACATACTGCCTTACTACCTTACTTTTTATTCAACAACATCTTTCTCTACTTATAGCAAGGCTTTTAAGTTTTGTAAGAAGTGTTTAAAGATTTATAAAATTAATTTTTGTTATTTTGTTGTTCTAACTGGATTCCGGAGACAAGATAAGAAACTCAACTCTCCTATTCTGCATCTTACCAGCCTTGTTTTTGTTAGATGCTATCGGCCTGTTTGGGCCATAACCCGCTATGTGAATCCTGTTTTTCTCTATATGTCCTTTATTTACAAGGTAATGCAGAACACTTAACGCCCTTCCGGCTGATAAATGATGATTTGATTCCCATAAATACTTTGATTTCACTATAGGATCATTATCCGTATGTCCGTCAACTCTTACACTAGCCGAAGGGTGAGACATAAGATGTTTAGCAATTTTTTCCAGAGCGACTTCACCTTTAGTCTTTAACTTGGCCAGACCGGAATCAAACAAAATCGTCTCCGGAAGCTGAACCATTGGGCCCTCTGCTGTATCTCTAACAACTGCACCACCTCCGATAGAACTGGCAAGTCTCTCCAATTCTGCACGAAGTCTCTCCTTTACATCCTCATCTGACTTTGCACGATCCTCATATACCTTATTAACCTTGTTAGCAGCGTCTAACTCTATCCTCATTTTCTCAAGATCCGTCATCTGATCACGAATCGTAATTGCCTGACGATTGTTAAGCTTTTCCAATTCAGCACAACCCTGTACCAGAATTACTGATAGAGCTAAAATCACGAGTCCAAAACGTCCCATATTTCTTTTCATGTTCTGCTTTACCTCCACTACTTCCTAACACTGATTCAGCAAGGATTGCCAAAATTCAAGAGTCAAATATAACACGAGCCAAAACCCTTTGCAAGCAATTTTTGACCACTTTCAGCTCTTATACGTTTTTTCAGGATCAAAGATTTTTTCTTCGTTTATTTCTATACTATTTGTCTTGTTATTGTACTTTCTGTAATAACAGGACATATAACCAGCGTGACATGCAGCGACATTCTGTTTAACCTTAATAACTAAGGATTTGCCCTCGCAATCAAAGTAGACTTCCTCTACCAACTGTGTATGGCCTGAAGTTTCACCTTTAATCATTAATCTGTTTTGCGAACGGCGAAATACGTGTACTTTTCCAGTTTCTACCGTCTTTTCCAGGGCATCCTTATTCATAAAACAGAGTGTTAAAACCCTGTTATCAGCTACGTTTACTATTACAGCCGGTATCAGGCCTTTGTCATCAAATTTAACATTGTCTAATAGTTGCATATCAACTCCCAATTAAAGTTTTCTTTCCATATTTCGATTCATTTTTTTTAATTTCCCTGCAAATACCTGCTGCGGTTTGTTCAGGACTATCTGAGAGAAGAATTGCAGATATTACAGCAACGCCATCGGCACCATTTTCAATTACACTGCTTACATTGCTTTCGTTGACACCGCCCAAAGCGATAACAGGGATTTTAACCTGCTCCTTTACTCTTCCTATTGCACCAACCCCCAGCGGTTTTATGAAATAATCTTTGTTTACGGTATCAAAAACCGGACTAATGGAGACATAATCGGCCCCACTACTTTTTGCTCTCTCTGCCTCCTCAAGGCTATGCGCCGAGAAGCCAATTATTTTATCCCGTCCAATCATCCTCCGAACTATATCTATTCCCAGAGATTGCCAGCCAAGATGAACTCCATCTGCATCAACTGCAGTTGCAATATCAACCCTATCATTAATTATAAGGTTTGCGCCTTTTCTCTCTGTTATTCCACGAATCTCTTTTGCCAGACTATACAAATCGCTGGTACTCAGATCTTTTTCCCTTAACTGTACAGTCCCAACGCCACCTTCAATAGCATGCTCTATTATGTCAGTAAGTTTCTTCCCACAAACCTTCCTGTCAGTTATCAGAACAAGATCCAGTCCCCTGGTTGAAGCACTCATAGTTCTCACACCTTGAATTCTGTATTTACTCCAAGCAGTTTTTTGTGCTTTCTCAGTATAGGCCTCGCAACCTCAGAGATATACTCAGTCACTTGCTTAGGAGCTCTGCCAATAAAGTTTTTCGGCTTTAATATATCATTCAATCTGTCTTTAATTATTGCAAAATCCTCATCCTTTTTAACTCGCTCAATAAAATCATTATCCGCACCCTCCTCTTTGACAAGAGTAATAGTCTCCATAGAATATTTACGTATTTTCTCATGGAGATTCTGCCTGTTTCCACCGGCTTTAACAGCCTCCATCAATATGCTTTCGGAGGCTAGAAAAGGCAACTCTTCATTGACGCGTTTTCCTATCACTTTCGGGTAAACAGTTAAATCCCTGACAACACCAAGAACGATGTCAAGCATTGCATCCGTTGCAACAAACATTTCCGGCAGTACAAGCCGCCTGTTTGCTGAATCATCCAGCGTTCTCTCAAACCACTGTACACTGCTAGTAAAATCAGTATTCAGGCCATTACAGATTATATAACGGGCTAGAGACGCTACTCTCTCAGAACGCATAGGGTTTCGCTTATACGGCATGGCAGAAGAGCCTATCTGCTTCTTCCCAAAGGGCTCTTCAATCTCTTTCAAATTATGCAGCAACCTTAGATCATTTGTAAACTTGTGTGCAGATTGAGCGATACCGGACATAACATCTGAAATCTGGCTGTCGAGTTTTCGAGTATAGACCTGCCCGGCGACAGGAAGGATTTTATCGAATCCCATTTTTTTTGATACCTGCTGATCAAGCTGCTTTACTTTTTTCTCATCTCTGTTGAACAGGGCCATAAAACTATTTTGCGTACCTATAGTACCTTTAGCCCCTCTGAATCTTAAATTTTCTATCCTGCTTTCCAGATCTTCTATATCAATAATAAAATCCTGTAACCAGAGACACGCCCTTTTCCCGACTGTAGTAAGCTGGGCCGGTTGATAGTGAGTATATCCTAACGTAATTAAACCCTTATACTCCCTGGCAAACACAACCAACGCATCTACAATATTAACCAGTTTCTTTAACAGAATATTCATACCGTTTTTCATGAGAATCAAATCAGCATTATCCTGTACAAATGCACTTGTTGCACCCAGATGAATTATCGGACTTGCGGCTGGACACTGATCTCCAAAAGCGTGAACATGTGCCATCACATCATGTTTCACTCTGATCTCATGCTTTCTGGCTGCATCAAAATCTATGTTGTCCTGGAATTTTTTCATTTCATTAATCTGCTTCTGTGAAATTGCTTTAACCCCAAGAGATTTTTCTGTTTCTGCCAATGCAATCCAGAGTTTTCTCCACGTGCTATATTTCAATTGATCTGAAAAATTATAGCTCATCTCATCACTTGCGTATCGCTCGGCAAGCGGACTTTGATATTTGTCGTATTTCTTACTCGTTGATTTTTTGGTTTTTTTCTTCATCCTATATCCGGTCCCGGTTAAAGTGATATTGACTTGTCAGACACTATTTTAAATTGATAAGAAAAAAGGTGCCATCTTTATACAAAGATGGCACCTCTATAATATGAAACCTTTTTATGCTTTTCAACATCTACTTATTTTAATAATCACTTCTCTTCCTTCTCGGGAGCATCGCTGACAATTGCATTGGTTGTCAACAGTAACCCTGCAATACTTGCCGCATTCTGAAGCGCAGTTCTTACTACCTTTGCCGGATCAATAACGCCTGCCTTAACCAGGTCAGTATACTTTTCTGTGGCGACATTAAAGCCGTTATTCCCGTCCATCTCTTTTACCTTCTGAACAACTAAGATTCCGTTAAGACCCGCATTATCAGAAATCTGTCTAAGCGGAGCTTCAAGTGCTTTACGGATGATGTTTACTCCAACCTTTTCATCTTCATCAAGCCCTGCTTCAACTTTCTTCAAAGCTCTTTCTGACCTTAAAAGTGCAACTCCTCCTCCGGGCAGAATCCCTTCCTGAGCAGCAGCCTTTGTAGCATGCATTGCATCCTCTAATCGGGCCTTCTTCTCCTTCATCTCTGCCTCTGTTGCAGCACCAACACTTATCTTTGCAATTCCACCTGCAAGCTTTGCAAGCCTTCCCTGCAATTTCTCCACATCATAATCTGAAGTAGAATTTTCAATTTCATTTCTTATCTGTTGAACCCTGCCCTGAATCTCCTTCTTCGATCCACTGCCTTCAATAATCATCGTACAGTCCTTATCGATAATTACCTTTTTAGCGCCACCCAGATCTGATAGCTTAAGGCTGTCCAATCCGACTCCCAAGTCCTCAAATATTGCATCCGCACCAGTTACTGCCGCTATATCTCCAAGCATCGCCTTCCGCTTGTCTCCGAAATCAGGTGCTTTCACTACAGCGCATTTCAATGTCCCTCTCATCTTATTAACTACGAGAGTTGTAAGCGCTTCACCCTCCAGATCTTCAGCAATCACCAACAGAGGCTTACCAGATTGTGAAATCTTTTCCAATATAGGCAAAAGGTCTTTTAGTACAGAGATTTTTTTCTCATGAACAAGGATATAAGGATCTACAAGAACGGCCTGCAGCTTCTCTGTATCTGTAATAAAATATGGGGACAGATAGCCCTTGTCAAATTGCATTCCTTCAACAAGCTCCACCGTAGTTTCCAAGCCCTGGCCCTCTTCAACAGCTATTACTCCATCACTACCGGCTCGATCCATCGCATTTGATATCTGCTTTCCAATCTCCGGATCATTATTTGCCGCAATAGTACCCACCTGTTCGATCTCCTTTTTTCCGGAAACCGCAATGCTCATTTTAACGAGCTCTGAGGTTATCGCCTCCACGGCTTTCTCAATTCCTCGTTTAATTCCAACCGGATTAGCCCCGGCAACAAGACTTTTCAGCCCCTCTGAATATATCGCTTCTGACAATACCGTCGCAGTTGTTGTACCGTCGCCGGCAACGTCATTAGTTTTAGACGCGACTTCTTTTACCAGCTGTGCACCTATGTTCTCATACGGATCTTCAAGCTCTATTTCATTTGCAACAGTAACACCATCTTTTGTTATAGTCGGGGAACCAAAGCTTTTTTCAATGATTACATTTCGGCCTTTTGGACCCATCGTTATTTTGACAGCATTTGCCAACTTATTTATTCCATCTTTTATAGCCATACCAGCTTCGTGGCCACACATTACTTTTTTACCAGCCATTCTGTTCTCCTAACTATTCAATTATTGCAAGAATATCATCTTCAGCCATTAACAGGTACTCTTCACCATCAATATCAATCTCAGTTCCCGCGTAAGATGTAAATACGACTCTGTCTCCTTTTTTAACCTGAAACTTTGCCCTGGTACCACTGTCCAACAATTTTCCATCACCAAGAGCAATTATCTTTCCCTCTTTTGGCTTTTCTTTAGCAGCATCCGGTAACACAATTCCCCCGGCAGTTTTTTCTACCGCATCAAATCTTTTAACTAAAATCTTTTCCCCTAATGGCTTTGTCTTCATTGTTCATTGTCCCCTTTCTAAGGTCTTGATTAACCTAACAGTTTATCTCCAATAGTACTTTTCAAGTGATTGTTCTACCGCGTATTTAATTATCTCTTTGTTTATAGGCTTGGATATAAATGTATACGCATTAGCCTCAATAGCCTCAAACTTTAAATCTTTAGAAGTATCCGCAGATACAAAAATACATGGAATCTGTATCTTCTTTTCCACTTTGATGAATTCAAACGTTTCGAAACCACTAAAATCAGGCATGTGCACATCCATAATTAATACATGCAGCAATTCATGCTTTGCAATTTCAACGGCCTCTCTGCCACAACTAGCCAGATATGTCGTATAACCTTCAGGTTCGAATATGTCATTCAGGCTGGAACGACAATTATCATCATCATCGGTTATTAAGATTTTGTAATCAGCCTTATCACGTTTTAGCAGTGTCATCATGATATAGTTTTGAACTTAAAATAATGTATCCAGTTAACAGTAGCAAACAAAATGCCAATAAACTCTACATGATTTTCACAGACAAACCACACGTAAGTAATTGTTAAAATGAAACTTACAATTATTTCTGAAGCAATATCCAGCCTGCCACAATGGCACACGAGATCAAAAATTATTTTTTTTGCTGCCAATTTGGCATCTATTATTTTCCAGCACTATACATTTCACCACGCAAATGGAGCAACGTAAAATTAAACTCACCTGCAAGTGTTATAGCCGCAGCCGCAGCCGCAAATTCACTGGATGTCCCAATGTCCATAAACCTGAGTACTTCTCTGGCCGTAGGGCAAATCGGCCCTTCTCTGTTTGAAGCGGCGCCTACTTCCAGATTAGGTAATTCTACTCCGAATATTACCTCTTCACCTTTGATTTCAACGTATACGTTCTCAGTACAGGATACATTATACGGGCGCGGATTGACTTTAGTACCACGGTAGAGCGCGGGAATAATTTCCCCTCCCATTCCTGAGTAAACAAACCCGCCCTGTTCCTGCATAACCCCCTGACGATCAATCTCCATATAGGACAGCAATTTATCAATACCGGTCTTGCTCATTTTTTCGTAAGCCGGTATAGGTACTTTAACCTGTGCAGAGACATAACGTCCGC
>Ga0257124_1002633_pt1 | contig 10385 bp, 10 predicted proteins | sample SI106_150metaG_FD_190154 | JGI IMG/M metagenome (GOLD analysis project Ga0257124, IMG submission 190154) | Marine microbial communities from Saanich Inlet, British Columbia, Canada - SI106_150 | ecosystem: Environmental > Aquatic > Marine > Inlet | place: Canada: British Columbia | collected...
AATAAGAAATCTTAATTTGTTGTCTTAATTTGTTGGGGTGTTATAGTTATTACTACCAGTCTAGGGATAAACCAATGGACAGCGATACTAAAGCTATTATCAAATCAATGAGACAAATCTCAATTGAGACTAGATATACTTATATTGATTATTGCAGTAAAAACAGTATTACTCAAAGTATGAGTAGAAAAGGTAATTGTTGGGATAATGCAGTAATGGAGCGCTTCTTTAGAAGTCTCAAGACTGAACGATTAAACTATCAAAGTTTTGCAAATCACTACGAAGTGGTGCAAAATGTAGAAAGTTATATTTACTTTTATAACTATAAAAGGATTCATTCAGCGATTGGGTATATGACACACTCGCTCAGAAGATGGCTGAATTGGAAAAAGTGGCTTGAAATGTGTCCAAGATTAACGGACCACTACAAGTTAATGTTTAATAAAATATGAGGAAAGCTTAAGAATGGAATCAAATAGTTTTATAGCAGAGGTTTATAGAAGAATGGACTCAGTGCCTCTGAATCAGAAGGGTGAGAACATGGCATTACAGCATGATATTTTTACTGATAATGTGCATGTGGAAAATGCTGTATATCACTACAAAGATATTCTTCCAAAAAATAAAAATGCTAGAATATTAGACGTTGGGTTTGGAAGTGGATGGTTTATAGCTGCTTGTATCAAGTTAGGCTATACAAACATTTATGGTATGGATTTTTTTGCCAAAGAAAAAATGATTAATATTGTTAAGTCTGAAAAATCAATACAAGAAGTGTTTAATGTCGAAGGCAATATTGGTAGTTTTTTATCAAAGCACGGTAAAAAATATGATTTTATTCATATGTCTCATGTAATTGAACATGTTCCAAAATATTCTTTATTATATGTAGTGGATTCCATATATGCGTCATTAAATAAGAACGGGGTTTTGTTGACAAGAACGCCAAATATGGAGGGCCCTCTAGCTTTATCCAGTTTATTTTGTACACTAGGGCATGAGTACGGATTCAGCTCTAAAAATATACACTCTTTATTATCTATTTGCGGTTTTGAGAATATTGAATTTTATAGTTTTAATATCAACAATCCAACATTTAAACAGCTCATAGGCAATATATTTAGGAGTTATTTTATTTTCTGGGAAAGGCTTAAATATAGATCTTTTGGTGCTACAGTTGAGGGGTGTAAAGGGGAGTTTGGAACCGAACTAATTGTTACATCAATGCGAGTGGACTCTCCTGAGTTGATGAATGATAAATATTCTTAATTTAGCACTTGTTTAATAAATTTAAAGGATTTTAATTAGTCAAGTATATTATATTAGCATACATGAACGAGAAAATCTCGCTTAAGTTGGTACAAATAATCAAAACTAGTAAGGTTATTTTATAGAAGGATCAACAGTGTGTGCCGCAACTCATTTGGCTAACGTTAACAAGTTAACAATAGCAAGTTATTATTTTCTATGACTTTAAGAGAGTGGGAACAAGCAATGGATATTGAACTAATGTATACTCTCCAATCAGGTAAACCAACATAGAATTCCTATATAGAAAGATTTAACAGAACAACGAGAAATGAATGTTTGAAATGCGTATTTTGATTGAGTAAGCTCAAATTGTTAGAAAGGAGAGGATTACCACAAGTGTCGAAGATATCGATTATATTGCCAAATCTTAAGTTTGGTGGTGCAGAAAAACTGCATTTAAACCTTGCCAAGAGCTGGAGTGAAAAAGGGTTTGATGTTGAATTTATTTTAATGCAGAGAACTGGGGAATACTTACATCTAGTACCTAAAGAAATAAAAGTTATTTCATTTGAGGTATTACGCCTAAATAAGATTATATTTCCATTAATAAAATATTTGAAAAAATCTAATCCAGACTATATATTGGCAGCAATGTGGCCACTAACTTCTTATTCAATAATTTCATGGCTATTATCTGGTAGAATCGGAAAAATATTTGTAAGCGACCATGTTTTATTGAGTATTTCAGCTATATATGAAATAAAGGTTCCTTTATTTTATCTTAAGACCCTTATTAGATTTACATATAAATTTTCTACAGGTGTTATCGCGGTATCCAATGGTGTTAGAAAAGATTTAATCAATATTGGTAATTTGGATCATGATAAAGTAAGAGTTATTCATAATCCTGCAGCTATCGGAATTAATGTCAAACCAGTTTCTAAAAATACACAAATTGAGTTGTGGGGCGGGGATTATACTTATAAGATTCTTACAGTGGCAAGGTTAAAGGAAGAAAAGGATCACGAGACCCTTATTTATGCATTTTCTTTATTGCCAAGTTCATTAAATGTGAAGTTAATTATTTTAGGAGATGGTCATCTAAAGGGGTATTTAGAAGACTTAATAAAAAAAATAAATCTACAAGATAAGATTGAATTAGTTGGTTTTGTAGAAGACCCATATCCTTGGTATTGTTCTGCTGACTTATTTGTTTTGTCATCAAAATGGGAGGGGTTTGGCAATGTAATTGTTGAAGCTATGGAGTGCGGCACCACCGTGGTTAGTACTGATTGTCCTAGCGGCCCTCGTGAGATACTTTGTGAAGGAAAGTATGGTAGGCTTGTTCCAGTGGGGGATCGTAATTTATTGTCTTTTGCTATGTATGAAAGCTTAAAGAATCCATGTAATTCTGAATTGTTAAAAAGTAGAGCAAGAGATTTTTCTATTTCTGCAATATCTAAAAAATACCTAGATTATTTTGATAGTTAATACGAGTTTACTGTCTAATATTCGAATATATGTTTCAATCAACCCAAAACAAACTAAGCATGTTTTGAAGCCTGTTAAATTATTATCATAAAAATAAAACAATAACCACATTTGTTTGTGCATTTCAGAGGCTGAATTTAGACAAATAATTTTGTTATTTTTTTATTGAAATGAGTAGATGGAGTGTATATCGGAATGCTGGACTATAGCACCCCCACAATTTAAGACAACAATCTAAAATTTATTATTTCGAACGAGTTAACCACACCAAACAAATAATCAAGAATAAAATCACCAAAGTATTTGAACAGATACCGATCTACGGTGAGAAGAAGGTACACCAGCAACTACTGGAAGATGGCCATCAAGTAAGTCTAAATACGGTAGCACGCTACCGTCAAGAATTGGGCTTACAGGCTGTATTGGCTGTTAAACAAGTCAATACCACCATGCCGATCAAAGAGCATGAGAAGCATAGTTATAAGCTACGAGGGCTTAACATCAGTCGCGCTAATCAAGTATGGAGTATTGACATAACCTATATCAAGATTGCAGGTGGTATAGTGTATATGGCAGCCATCATTGATTGGCATAGCAAAGCTGTACTGTTACATAAGATATCCAGCACCATGGATAATCAACTGGTGATGAGTGTACTGAACGATGCGCTAGCAAAACATCCACATCCAGAGATCTTTAACACCGATCAAGGTAGCCAATACATCAGTGAAGTACATATTCAAAGATTTAAAAATCTAGGCATTACTATCTTCATGGATGGAAAAGGTAGAGCTACAGATAACATCTGTATTGAGTGCTTCTGGCGAAGCGCAAAATACGAAAGGATCTATTTAAACGAATACCAGAGCATTGGCGAGATGATCACAGATGTAGATGAGTATATTGAGTTTTACAACCACAGAAGATTCCATGAAACACTAGACTACAAAAAACCGATGGATGTGTATCAAGAAAGTATAAAATTGAACCAAGAAAAGAAGAGGGTCGCTTAGATGTTCTATATAAGGAATTTTAAAAAGTTGTCAGAGGTTTTGGGGTGATAAATTTGGAATTAAAACAACATGGTGCTATGATGTATTAAAAATAAGTTTATAAATCAGAATAAGTAATGAGATGAACAAAACTATATTTTAAAGAGTGAAAGTTTAGATTTAATAATCTCAAGAGATTTTTTAAAATAGATTTCACAAAAGTTACATAGGTCCTCAAAAAGAATAAACTATTGAAATGAAAATAATAATATTAGGCTGTAGTTCTTTAGTTGGAATAGCGATATCTAAGTATTATGCTGATAATAATAGTGTAGATTTAGTGCATGTAGGCAGGAGATATAAATGCACCTATAGTATTTTTGAGTATTATTCAGTCCCTGATGATATTAAAGAAATAGCTAATTCAATAGACGATTTATTGGATAGAATTAGTCTGCAAGAAGATAGTGTAATTATTAATTGTATATCTATAGGAGACGTTGATCAATGTGAACTTTATAGGGAGAAATGTAACCTGATAAATTGTTTATTTGTTGAAACTCTTTATAAAAAAATTATTAAATACAATTTTAAGCGATTTATACACTTCTCATCAAATGCAGTTTATAGTGGCGACAATGCATTGTATGATGAACTTTCGGAATGTAACCCAATAAATTATTATGGAGAAATCAAATTAAAGATTGATAATTTTTTACAATCTAAGAAGGACAAACGAGTTACAATAGTTAGGCCAATTACATTATATGGAGTAGTGTCAGATGGCGGCAGAGAGAATCCAGTATCTATGATTTTGAGTAGATTAAATAAAGGTGATAATATTTACTTGGTCGATGACATTTATGTAAACATCCTGTTTGTTAATGACTTAATCAAGGTGATCAACAAAATTATAGAGATAAATTTCTATGGATTAATAAATGTTTCTGGAGATATTGTATATTCAAGGTATGAACTTGGTATTGAATTGTCGAGGTTAATGAATAAAAATATTAACCTTATTAAATCAGTTTTATCTCAAGATTTTAATACACTAGCAGAGCGACCAAAAAATACATCGTTTGATAATTCAATGATGAAAAGTTTTGGGATTATTCCAACTTCATTGAAGGAGTCACTTTATTTAATGAATATAATTTAATGAATGAATTAGTGTCTATTGTGATTCCTGTCTTTAATGCACAGAAACATATTGAAAATACCATAAATTCAGTTCTTAAGCAAACCTACAGTAATTGGGAATTGATCATTATTGATGATTGCTCAACAGACAATAGTTTCTCTATAGTAAGAAATAAATACAATGATAGTGATAAGATAAGAATAATAAAACTAGATAATAACTCTGGAGGTCCTGCGAAACCAAGAAATATTGGCATTAGAAATTCTAACGGTGAGTTTATAGCGTTTCTTGATCAAGATGATATATGGGATACCAACAAACTTAGTCAAATTTTAAATTACCTAACCTGCGATAATAAAATAGATGTTGTTTGTCATGATGAAAGGTTAAGAATAATGGGAAAATCTACAAATGTTATTCTACATCATGGTCCCTATGATAAAAATTTTTATAAAGAGATGTTAATTAGTGGGAATAGACTATCCACATCTGCAACATGCGTACGAACATCATTTTTAATAAACAATAATATATATTTCAATGAATCATCTGATTATGTAATTGTTGAGGATTATGATTTATGGCTTAGATTAGCAAGTCAAGGTGCAGTTTTTAAGTTCATTAACCAACCTTTAGGAGAGTATGCAATTCAAAATAAAAGTATTTCCTTGAATATAAAAAGGGCAAGGTATAATTTAGAAATTTTGTTAAAAAATCATGTAAATTACACTCAAACATTTTTTGATAATAAGAATCGTTTATGGGGTATAGTTTCATTTAGACTTTTAATTAGCGATATAAGAAGTAAGTATAAAAATAAATTTTTGTTTTTGGAAGTGTTTATGTATTCTCGTCTCATTATCAGGCGTCCAATTGGTGCAATATTTTATATAAGATCATTTTTTAAAAGAAGACTTAGAAGTCATTTTCTAGATTTTAAGACATGGAAGGCAAGGTAGGGGTTATATTTTTACTTAATATCATATATTTAAAGTTGCTTAACAAACATAATGAGTTGGTCATATAGAGAATTTTCGTCAAAGAGGGCTTCTTGGCAGAAACACACAAAAGGATGGGAGTCTCATACGGTCCCACCAATAAAAGCAAAGCTACTTGTTAATGGGTATATAAAATTATTAAAAAAACTTAAATGCTTTGATGGTTATCCAAATAGAGAAGACATTAAAGTTCTTGATATTGGTGCTGGAGCAGGCTATATAGGGCAAGCTTTTTTTGAAAATGGTTTTTCTGTATTGTGCACTGAACATACAAAGGAGGGTGTCAGCCTTATTAATAGACATAATCCAAAAATAAATACAAGCCTATTAGAGATTTCAGATGTTAAAAATTGTATTGATTCAACTTATGATCTTATTTTATGTAGAGAACTGTATCCGTTCACAAGAGTCAACTGTTTTGAGGAGCAAAAACAAGTAGTAGAAAATATTATGAGCCTATTAAAAAAAGGCGGAACATTGTTACTAATAGGGTCTACTATAAGTTACCCACATTGTGCAGACTATAGGCTTATATTGCTTACATTGAATAAAAAGAATGAGTATAAGTATTTATATAGTTATTCAGAACCGTTCATTAGTAGAAGATATTTAATGTTTTTCGGACTTTCTTTTATTAGATTTTTATCATACTGGGTTATGCCAATATTAAGTTATGCCAATATTAAAATTTATGTTTTACATAAAAATAAAACTTAAGGCTAATTTAAAATGGGGTTGATAAATAACTTACTTTCGTCAGATAGAGTTCATTTTTTTAGTTTGGCTAGGTACGCATTAATAGAGGCGCTAGAAATTTCTGGCATGACCAAAAAAGATTATGTTCTAGTGCCGGAATATATTTGTAAAGAAGTTGTTGAGATAATAGAATTAAGTGGTGTAAATATTTTTTTTTACAGAGTTAATGATGACTTGACTCCAGCTAAATCATCAGATCAATGGCCAAAAGCAAAGACTGTATTGGTAGTTAATTATTTTGGATTTCCACAGAATTTATTACCTTTTCAAGAGTACTCTAAACGTGTGGGGGCTACAATTATTGAAGACAATGCACATGGTTTTTTGAGTAAAGATAGTAATGGTAAATGGCTTGGAATGCGTACTGATATAGGCATTTTTAGTTTAAGAAAAACATTGTGTTTGTCAGATGGAGCAGCCATAGTTTTAAATAGTGATATGTATAGTTTTATTAACCCCCAGCTTTCGCCTATGGGTCATGGATTTATAGTGTTTATTAAAGCAAAATGCAAGATTAAAAAGATTCCATTTGTAGGGGTATTTTTATGGAAATCTATCGTATTTACAATGAAAATTTATAGAAAAATAATGTTCAATATAGGCATTGATGAGGCTGATTACAAATATAAAACAAAGATTGCACATATTAAAAATCCAAATAAAAATTTGTTTAAAGATCTTAGGGCTCTTTTCGATAAAGAAAAATATGAAATTGAGCGTAGACGTGATTTATACTGTAGAATTTTGCTAATGGCAAAGAGAAATAAATTAAAGCCAATTTTTAATCGAATTCCTAGTAATGTAGTCCCGTATTGTTTTCCATTTAGAGCCACTGAAGATGCTGCCGCTTTACTTAGCAAGGATATTTCTTCTCTTGGACTTAAATTGTTTAAATGGCCAGATTTACCACAGAACATCACTGATAGTAATAAATATAAAAATATTTGGATTGTTAATTTCCTATGACGTATAGAAGAATAACTGACCAAGATCAATACAACCTTGTTACGAATGATATTGTTGAATCTGTTTTTCAATCCTGGGAGTGGGGCGAGTTTAAAAAACAACATGGGTGGCGTCCAGTTCGTTATAAAGCTATTGATGAATCTACAGGGGCTGATTTATTTTCATTTCAAATTTTAGAAAGAAGAGTGTTTAAGTTTTTTTATGTGCTTTGGATCCCGGGGTATTCTTTTAAATTAAAAAAAGACTTATCAATGTTACTAAGTATTTTAAATAAGAATTATAAATTTTATTACTTAAGAATGTCTATGTTACAGCCTATTTCTCATTATGATACTTTCTCTGTAAGTAAGTTTTTAACAAGGCCTTACGCCTACTTAACTAGTGGATGCACTGTACATCTTGACTTAAAGAAAGAAAACGATGAATGGCTTAAGTCTGTTACTAAAAAGCACCGTTACTATATAAGGCGCTCAAATAAAAGTAATATTCTTTGGCATTTTGGACAAGATGATAAGCTTATTGATGATTTTTCAGTGCTTCTAAGTGAGGTGGAAAAGAAAAAAAATGTAGGCCCATTGGGTTATAGTAAGACGAGTTATTATGAGCTAAAAAGACTATTTAAGGAAAACCAAAGAATATTAATTGGTTATATTGATGAAAGGCCTGTTTCTGGTTGCATTACTATTATTCACCGTAATACAGCTTTTTATATGAGTGCCGCAACCAACAAAGAAGGCAGATCGATCAGTGCTGCTTATTCAATGATATATGAATTAAGACTACAGTTGAAAAATTACAAGATAGAAAAGTTTGATTTTGGTGGGGTAGATCTAAATAATTCATCAGCAAATGGTGTAAATCATTTTAAAAAAGGGTTTGGTGGCGACATTGTTTATTCTCTTGGAGAATGGGAGAATAAAGGGTGGTTATTGAGGTTTTTTGGAAATTTAATAGTGTTTTTTTCTAAAAGAAGTAGTGTTATTTAAGAGTGGGAATTGTATGAATTTTTTTCCATTTAAATATTTAATGTCTAGAGTATTTAGTAATATACTTGAAAATACTTTATCTAATAATAATGAATGTAGAATTTTGATGTACCATTCATTATGTGCAAGTATAGATATGAATAAAAATCGTTATGGGATATATCAAATGGGAGAGTCTTCTTTTAAAGAGCAGATGTCATTTCTTGTAAAAAGTAAAAACAATTATTTTTCATCATTATATGAATGGAATAAGAATCCAAAGAATTTAATTATTACTTTTGATGATGGATATTTAGACACATTATTGATAGCTGCTCCGATTTTAATGGAACATAAAATTCCATTTTCAGTATTTATCTCACCTGGATTAATTGAGTCGAATAATAAGAAGTATATGTGCAAACAGGATCTTATAGAGCTGTCTAAAATGGATGGGTGTATAATTGGTTCCCATGGATATAGTCATTTTCAATTGACAAAGTGTAATGATAAATTGTTAAAAAGTGAACTGATAAATAGTAAACATTGGTTAGAGGATACTTTGTCAATTCCGGTAGACACCATGTCTTATCCACATGGTATGGTCGATCAACGCGTTCGTGATTTTGTATGTGAGGCTGATTATAAAATTGCAGTTTCTAGTCGTCCTGGAGGAAATTCGAAGAATAAAGATTCTCTTTGCCTGAATAGGACAGATATTTGGTCAATCGATAACTTGAAGACATTTAATCAAAAAGTAAATGGGTATTGGGATTGGATGGAATGGATTAATTAAAGTTAAAGAGTTAGATGTGAAGTGCACGTAGTTTTACCAAAGTGATAATATTACTAAATGACAAAGATCAAACAAAATTTTATTATATTTTCATCTGTTGATTGGACAACCCATTGGCAATTACATCATCAACTGGCTACATCACTTGTTTCTGATGGTAATAGGGTTCTTTTTGTAGAAAATACAGGTGTTAGGTCAGTTAATATAAGTGATATAGGGCGCCTTAGCGAGCGTATTTCCAACTGGAGAAAGGGTTTGCATGGTTTTTCTAGTATTGATGGCGACAACTTGACTTCATATTCACCAATATTACTGCCATTTCCTTATTCTAAGTTGTCATTATTTTTCAATAAAAAGATATTTAATTTATCTATATCTAGGTGGGTAAAAGCGAGTAATTTTAGTAATTCGATTATTATTTCTTTTCTTCCAACACCATTAATCCAAAATGCAATCAATAGTATTAACTCAAAATTAACAGTTTATTATTGTGCCAATAATATGGCAGAATCTTCAATTTCTGCAAGCCAAGTCAGACCTTATGAGGATCGTTTTTTTGAGAGTGTGGATGTTGTATTTACAGCTGCTTATGTCATTCAGGAATATGCCCAAAGATTTTCTGAAAAAGTTTTTTATTTCCCTCCTGGTATTGATTTTGATAAATTTAATATTGCTTTGAAAGATAATGAAGATATTCCAAGTGATCTTAAGAAAATATCTGGTCGAATTGTGGGCTATATTGGTACATTAGGAAGGGTTCTTGACCAAGAGTTACTTTGTGCGTTAGCAGATCAATGCAGTGATTTTACGTTCGTATTCATCGGTCCAAAATATACGAATATTGATGCGCTGGAGGCTAAATCAAATACAGTATTCTTAGGCGCTAAGTCTCATAATCAGTTGCCCTATTATATAAAAGGATTTGATGTTGGAATAGTTCCATATGTCTGTAATGACTTTACAGAGGGTGTATATCCGTCTAAATTGAATGAATACTTGGCTATGGGAATTCCTGCAGTATCAACA
>Ga0257124_1002638_pt1 | contig 10378 bp, 10 predicted proteins | sample SI106_150metaG_FD_190154 | JGI IMG/M metagenome (GOLD analysis project Ga0257124, IMG submission 190154) | Marine microbial communities from Saanich Inlet, British Columbia, Canada - SI106_150 | ecosystem: Environmental > Aquatic > Marine > Inlet | place: Canada: British Columbia | collected...
CCTGTTATATGCAGTCATAATTGATTTTTCACTGGAAATTCTGGATTTCATCCATCGATTGTACGAAAGTGAAGAATCAATTAAAATATTGACTGAGATGGTTATGAATAAACTATTTATCAGTCTGGTGGTGCTCCAGGTCTTGATTGGAATGATTGTACCGTTGAGTATTTTGATTATCATAAAATTGACAGGATTTAATCAGGAATTGAGAAAATTGCTCTATTTTCTTTCAGCCATATTAATCCAAATTGGCATATTCAGCACACGATGGAATGTCGTACTTGGTGGTCAAATGTTCTCAAAAAGTCTGCGGGGATTAACAACATACAAATTGGAAATAATGGGAATTGAAGGATTTTTATCTGCATTAGTTTTACTGATTCTGCCATTCTTTATTCTTGCATTACTGATAAAAATTCTTCCACCATGGAAAAAAACTGAAGAGCTACCGATTTAAACATAAAAGCTTGTATTTCAAAAATATCTATTAACATATAGACATGCTGTAAAGGTTTGTTGATAAGTATATTTTGAACCTCTTCTAATCTGCTTATAAATATATATAATATTATTTGAGATAGGCAAATAATCTTATATATATGTGTTTGTGGCAATTATTAATTGTAATAATTTTTACCAATCACAGAATTAATTATTTACTCAAGGGGAAATAATGTCTAAAAGCATCAAAGGTACACAAACAGAAAAGAATTTACTGATTGCATTTGCCGGTGAGTCACAAGCCCGGAACAGATACACATATTTTGCCAGTGCAGCCAAAAAAGAAGGTCTCGTACAGATTGCCCATATATTTGAAGAAACAGCAAATCAAGAGAAAGAACATGCAAAAAGATTCTTCAAATTTCTTGAAGGTGGCGATCTTCAAGTCACCGAAACATTTCCGGCAGGATCTATAAGTTCAACCCTGGAAAATCTGAGAGCAGCCGCAGCCGGTGAAGAATATGAATGGACAGAAATGTATCCTGCATTTGCAAAAATTGCCAAGGATGAAGGATTCACTCAAGTTGCAGCCGCTTTCAATACTATCGCAGTTGCTGAAAAACAACATGGGAAACGCTATAAAGATCTTGCAGATAATCTTGAAGCGGGAAAAGTCTTTAAAAGAAATGGCAAACTAGTTTGGCGCTGTATTAATTGCGGTTATTTACATGAGGCTGAAGCAGCACCAAAAGTATGTCCGGCATGTTTACATCCACAGGCGTATTTTGAAATATTGGCAGAAAACTGGTAATCAGATATAAATATTTTATATCCGTATCTATCTTACATTTCCATGCCAGCCCATTTTTTGGCGGAGAGTTTCAAAATATAAACTATCCGGTAATTGAATCATCTTCGCTGTAAAATTTGCCTTTTTAATTTTAATTTCACAGGAATAATCCACTGGGATAGAAACCTGGCCGTCTACTGTTACAGTAATACTGGATTGTTCTTCAAAGAAATTTGCAGTGATTAAATCATCCGAAGAAATCACAATTGGTCGCGCTGATAAACTATGTGGACAGATCGGTGTAATAGTTATGACATCTATTGTTGGGAAGACGATTGGACCTCCTGCCGACAAGGAATATGCTGTAGAACCTGTAGGCGTGGAAAATATTATTCCATCACTTTCATAGGTATTCAGATATTCTTCAGACACATCAATCCTGGTTCGTAATAACCTGGATGTATTTCCATGGTCAATTACTACATCATTGATTCCATAATATCGCTTTAACTTATTTTGCCTAATGGTAACTTCGAGCACCATTCGTTCAATTATCTTATAATTTTTCCTAATTATCTGTTTAAGACCTTTTACAAAATCTTCTTGCGTACATTCTGCAAGGAAACCCAATCCACCTATATGAATTCCAAGTACAGGTATGACCCTTGAACCAATTCTCCTGATTGTTGATAGGATTGTACCATCGCCACCGATAGATAATAAAACATCACAATCATTGGCGATATCCTCTATATGATCCCTTTGTATATTTGCAAGTAAATCGGAATTCTCCCGACTGATGATTTGCGAATCCAGAACAAGTGTTTGATTCTCTGATATGAGAAACTCATTGATTTCTTTCAATATTTTAAAGAAGTCAGGTTTATCAATATTACCTGTGCATCCAAACTTCATTTTGATTTTCCATTATTTATTTTAATATGATTAAAATCGGGATTTATAATTCGAATTCTATCTTTTGAATTACACACCAGGTTTTTCCTGAAATCCTTCCGAAGTTTTGATCAACGTACTCACTTTTTCCTCCACTTCGTTAATTTTTTTACGACATTGTTCAGTCAATTTCATACCCTCTTCAAATATCAGGATAGTTTCTTCCAGGCTGCTATTTCCTTTTTCCAAATTTTCAACAATATCATTCAATCTCTGAATAGAATCTTCAAATGATAATTCTGGTGATTTCTTACTCATATTCGATATCCTTAATTTCTGCACCCAATTTACCTGAGGATAATTGAATGGTTATAGGAGAATTTTCTTCCACTTCATTTGACTTCGTAATAATACTATGGGTTTCATCATAAACAATTGAATAGCCTCTTTTCAATACTTTATGAGGATTCAATGAAACAACTCGTCCGCTTATTGCCTCCAGCTGTGTAACCATACTCAGCAGTACCTGTTTATAATTTTGTCTCAAATTTTTTGAGATGATTGTGAGGTCATCCTGATATGATGAAATTTGTCTTATAGGAGAAACATGTTTAAACCGTTCTGATAATAGAAGATTTTGCTGATGGTATTTCTCGATAATATTGTTCATTTTTTGAAGAATTTGCGTTTCAATATTATTTATTCTCTGTTGCAAATTCTCAATAAGGACTTCAGGTTTGCGAAACCCATAACGATTTTCAATACTTTCCACATCACTCTTTAGTTTCTTCAAGCTAAATTCCATCCGTGCTGACATTCTATTCTGAAAATCATCGAGAATTTGGACAAGGTCAGTTTGTTTCGGTACTGCAATTTCTGCTGCGGCAGATGGTGTTGGAGCCCGATGGTCGGCGACAAAATCTGATATAGTAAAATCGGTTTCATGACCAACTGCAGAAATAACAGGTAATCTGGAATGGAAGATATCCCGTGCCAACGATTCATCATTAAAACACCAGAGATCTTCCATAGATCCGCCTCCCCTACCGAGTATTATCGTATCAACACCACCATGTTCATTCATCTCTTTGAGACCCCTGCGGATATCATCCACTGCTGCTTCACCTTGAACCTGAACAGGTCTCACGAGTATATTGATATGGGGAGCTCGTCTGTTGATCACATTGATAATATCACGTAAAACAGACCCGCTTCCTGAGGTTAGCACTCCTATCCGGCGGGGATATAATGATATATTCCGTTTAAATTTTTGATCAAAAAGTCCTTCATTGACGAGACGTTTTTTTAACTGTTCAAAGGATAACCAGAGTTCACCTTTCCCAGCGGGGTACATATTCTCAATGATAAACTGATATTGCCCGCGCCTTATAAATATTGACGGCTGACCATAGGCAATTACTTTTAATCCATGTAAAATTTGGAAATCGATATTTCTCCCGCTTCCAGAAAATAATACAGATGAAATTTCACTTTGACTATCCTTCAAAGTCAAGTAAGTATGGCCGGATGGGTATTTTTTAGGTGATGAAATTTCTCCTTGAATCCATAAATTTTTAAACCGGGTCTCCATCTGAGATTTCACCTGGTTATTCAGTTGAGTCACTGTGAGTATGGTTGGATTATCAAGAGCCATTTATAATACAATATTTTTAGTCATTACAAAATTTAAAATAGATTGAACCATCTGTAATCGTAAGAATTTTCCCGACGTATGATCACTGGTAATCATTCTATATAAATTTCTGATTAGGTCTAAAACATAAATAGCCGCTGTGAAATATTCCTCAGCGGCACCAAAGCAAATTGATATCCTGATATACTATCAGGATGATTTTTTATGGATTATTTTTTCTTATGTCGGTTTGCACGAAGTCTTTTTTTACGCTTATGCGTATTCATCTTCCTTTTTTTGCGTTTTTTTCCGCAGGGCATCTAACCTCTCCTTATTTAAAATCCCCTTAACAGGGATTTATTTACTGTTTCTTTTAAATGTTTTGATACTTTAAATACCGGTACATACCTTTCAGGTAAATTGATAAGGTCTCTTGTCACCGGGTTTACCGCTTTTCGCTCAGGTCTGTGTTTTATATAAAAATTACCGAATCCACGAATATCCACCCTTTCGCCTGATCTCAGTGAATTTGAAATAGTTTCCAGAATTTGTCCAAATATTACTTCCGTCTCCACCTTTGTCATACCCGTTTGCTGAGAAACACGACTGATAATTTCTGCTTTTGTCATTGGCACCCCCGAACTAATGGATCCTGAATTCTGGAACAGGATAGGTCCTGAATTCTGGAAATTGTTTCTTACTCTCACTTAATAAATACTTAAAAAACCCAATTTCTTCCCTTGGCGGATGTATGACTTGAGGTATATCATCAAAGCCGGCAAGTTTTGCAGCGAGATCAAGACAGTTATCAAATGTACCAAGTAAATCAACTAAACCAAGCTGTACAGCTTGTTCTCCTGAATATACCCGGCCATTTGCCAGCTCCCTGGTCTTCTCAAGGGTGAGATTTCTTGATGAAGATACTGCTCTGACAAATTGTCCGTGGAGATTGTCGATCAGCTCCTGAAAATATCGTTTATCATCATCATTTGCATCCCTAAACGTTGAGCCGGAATCTTTCAATACACCACTTTTGTAAGTTTCGTATTTGATACCAACCTTCTCCATCAATTCATTAACCGTTGGATATCCCATGATCACACCAATGGATCCTGTCGCCGTTCCTGGATTAGCCATAATAGTATCTGCACCCATGGCGATATAATATCCTCCAGATGCTGCTACACCACCCATAGAGGCGAGGATTGGGACTTTACCACCAGACATAGATTTCACTTTTTCATAAATCTCCTGCGATGCTGCTACTCCGCCACCTGGAGTTTCTAAACGTATTACAATTGCTTCTATATCACTACGGTTTTTAAAATAATTCAAATCCTTTACAGCTTGTCGTGAGGAATAAATGGGTCCGGTTATTTCTACTAAACCAATTTTGGGACCTGTAGATATGGAATCAACACCCGGTATGACCATTAATAGGATTAAAAACAAACCACCGACTATTCCCAGCCAGATCCAAAGCCATATGGATATTCGTCCTTTCATATTATCAGGCCTTCTTCCAAATAATTAACTTCTGCCCTACCCGAATAAAATCACCTCTTAATCCATTCCATTTTTTTAGATTTCGAACCGATGTACGATTTTTTTCTGCTATCTCACTCAATGTATCTCCACCACGGACTGTATAATATGTTTTTCGATTTTCGTTTTTTTCCTTTATTGTATCTTTGTAACCATTCATAGGAATTCTCAAAAGCTGACCAGGCCGTATATACCTGGCATTTTGCATTTTATTAATGGATACAATATCCTTAATGCGCACATTATATTTTTTGGCAATAAGCCACAGGCTTTCTCCGCTTCGCACTTTATGGTCGACAAGGACAATTTCAGTTCCCTTATCCACCTCAACGAGTGCAAATAAAGAGTCAAAATCATTATTTGCCGTCACCGGCATCCTGAATCGATAAACCTCATTTTTCTCAAGGGGAGGAATAGCATTCTGCCGTAATTCAGGATTGTATAATTTTAATGTTGTAGCATCAATGCCAGAGCTTTTGCTGATCACATCAAGTTTCACAGATTTATTAATTTCGACAATATTCCATTCCAGATCAGGTTCAGGCGCATAACTGAAATTATATTTTGCCGGGTCACTGGCGATAAATATGGCAGCCATAATATTTGGTACATAATTTCGAGTTTCCCTTGGCAATCTCGTTAATTCCCAATAGTTACGGCTACCATGGTAACGCAATGCTCTATTGACATTGCCAGTACCACTATTATAAGCTGCAAATGCCAGATACCAATCTTCATATTCAGTATACAAATCTTTTAAATATCTTGCAGCCGCTCTTGTTGATTTTTCAAAATCATTACGCTCATCAATCCACCAATTTTTTTCAAGACCGTAATATTTTCCAGTAGCGCTTACAAATTGCCAAAGTCCTGAGGCATATTTATGAGAGTATGCTTCTGGTTTTAAACCGCTTTCTATCATTGCTAAATAAAATAATTCAGAGGGAACACCTTCTTCTTCCAGAATGGGAAGGACGATCTTTTTATAGCGATTCATCCGATTCAACCATTTCTGCACACTGGCTCGGCCTTTTTTCTTATAAAATTTGATAATACTGGCCACTCTATGATTATATGTAATAGGAATATGCCCAGGTATAATCTCTACTGTTTCTTCCACATACTCAAGATCTTCCAATGTTTGACTGTAAATATATTCATTTAGTTTGTCTCTAAGTACGGCAACGGATAATCTTGTTTCCAGTCCGGCAATGGTTTCAGCATCATTTTCATAATAATTAATGGCGGCAGTCAGCATTCGATTAAATTCTAAATATTGGAATTCATCATCAAAACTGATATTTTTTAATGCCTCAAGATTTTCGAATAACTGTTCAAAATGATAGGCAGCCTCTAATGTGTCTCCTGTCATATCCGCAATGATCGCATCTGCATATAAGAGTTTTGTCTCCTGCATACGGGTAATAAAAAGATCAAAATCTTCAGGTGGGGAATAAATATCCGGATGGATAATTTTCATCTGGTTATTGCTTTCCGGAATATCAGTATATGAGTTGTCACTTTTGGCTTTACCGGGTAGCACACTTTGACCCAATATGATATTGGCTGTCAAAATTAATAGTAGTGTAAATAGGTTTATTTTCAAATTATTCAAGCGCTAAATTTATTTTCAAATCAAGTGGTAAAACAACGGCTTTCGTTCCATCTTAATAAAGAACAGTGATGGCATAAATTGCGGCTGCACTGAGACTTCTCTAAATACAGCATGCCTTGCTGCATACCAAAAGTTATGGGATTATTTGATATGCCCCAAACTTTAAATCTATTTTTTACAATCGAGTATGATTGGACTGGATTATCATTCCAAATCTGAAAAAGTTTTGTTCCCGTCGTGGCGGATACAAAGGGCAGTATAAAATTGCCGAGAAGCTCCTGTAGAAATGAAAGCCCTGATATCAGAAATCCGGATTTTTTTAATTGGGCATTCACCTGCTTCAATTTCTTTAAATCTGTATTGATTAATGAAGAGGGATTTTTTAAGGCTGAGAATACTAACCATGTGACAATTGCCATACGATGTGAAGGATGACTCGATGGGAACTTGCTGCCCATTTCCCAATGAATTGATTTTTCATAATAACACATATGAGAAATTATCGAATGCATTGTTTGATTTTTATCTTCGTATAGCGTCATAAACATTTGATGGATTTTGTGAATTTGCTGACTATTGGTGTGGAATGCCAAAGACCTGAATATTGTGTGGGCCAGTTCGTCTTCTGATTTACTTGTCATCCATAGTTTTAATTGATCCCATCTAAATTTTGCATATATTTGTATTACGGAAAATATCTCCTCAGGTTCAATCCAGTTAATCGCCGATCTGCAGGGTTCATCAGTCAATGGCAAATAGTCCATAAGTTTCACAGTTGGTATGATATTTAAATCTGTTTGTTTAACCGAATTAATAACTCCATCAAGGACAACATGCAGAATTACATTGGCATATTTGGGATCATGTCTGTGTCCATGCTGATCCCAGTTATGTAAATTCGTATGAATTTCAACATCTCCGCAAATCTGTTTGCCTTCCGATGTTGCCAGAATTGCGTTTTTGAAATCAGGACCAGAATAACGATTGCGAACACCTGGAAATATAATTTTATATAATTTATTTGAAACGTTAAATGAATTTCCAGTCTGACCCTGCCAAAAAGGATACATCATCTGTTCATCATGAAGACAATTACTATGTTTGCTTTCTATGGAGTCAGCCAATGTATAGGTCTGATTAAACCCCTTTGTATAGCTCATTGTATTAAGAATTGGTTTTTCCCCTGTCTGATTCAATTATATCCCTTACTTTTAAGAGCAATTCATTTCTTTGAGATTCTTCGTACTCAGAAGTGGATATCGGTTTACCAACGATAAATTTTATTTTCCCTTTGTACAAGCGGAGTGTGTTTTTTGGCACGATTTCTCTTGCCCCTGAAATGGTTATTGGCACAATGTGCAGACCAGATCTTATCGCCAAAATGAAAGCGCCTTTTTTAAATGGCAGCATTTCATTAGTGTATGACCGCGTGCCTTCAGGATACATGATGATAGATATATTCCTTTTTTTCAACGCATCCAGAGCAGAACCGACAGATCTTTTGGCTCTATCGCGATTTTGTCTATCAACTTTAATCATTCCAGCGGCAGACATGCCCCATCCAAATAGTGGTATAGTAAACAGCTCTTTTTTTGCCAAAAAAACTACATTAAAAGGCAGGGATGCCACTGCTACTGGGATATCAAGGGCACTTTCATGATTCCCTATGAAAATATATTGCTTGCCAATATCCAAGTGCTCAAGACCCTCAACATTAATATCAAGGCCAGTTGACCACAGCACCCAATTATTCCAGAAACGCACCAATTTACCAGTGATATTTTTTTTCTTATCAAAGAAACCAATACATAGCAGGATAGGTACTTCGATTATCGTACCAATTGTCATGTTGGTGATAATCCAGACGCTACGGAATATCGATGTCATGCTCTGAGGTATAAATCCGCCATATAAGGATGAAGTGCCTCAGGAATCCGCACTGAGCCGTCTACCTGTTGATAGGTTTCCAGCAGTGCAATCATTAAACGCGGTGTTGCCAGACCGGAACCATTTAAAGTATGAACAAAATCAACCTTTCGATCTGCATCGCTCCGAAAGCGGATATTTCCGCGACGAGCCTGAAATGCCTCAAAATTACTGCAGCTTGATACTTCAAGATATTTGCCAAGTACAGGAGACCACACCTCAATGTCATAACATTTTGCCGCTGAAAATGAAAGATCCCCACTGGCAAGAACGACAATGCGGTAATGCAAATTTAAAGCTTGAAGGATTTCTTCTGCATCAGCAAGCAATAAATCCAATTCATTATAACTTGAATCAGGATGGGCAAATTTTACCATTTCAACCTTGTTAAATTGATGGAGTCTCATCAATCCCCTGGTATCCTTACCATAACTCCCCGCTTCCCTTCTAAAACATGCAGAATAAGCGCTATACTTCTTTGGGAGATCATTTTCTGAGAGAATCTCATCTTTATGAATATTTGTTACCGGAACCTCAGCAGTGGAAATCATAAACATATCGTCACCACCAATATGATACATATCCTCTTCAAATTTGGGTAATTGTCCCGTTGTAGTAGTTGCATCACGATTTGTCATAAATGGCGGGAATAATTCCGTATATCCATGCTTATCAACATGGGTGTCCAACATAAAATTAATTAGGCTTCTCTCTAATTTCGCACCTTTACCAGTATATAAAGGGAAACCAGATCCAGACATTTTTGCAGATCGCTTAAAATCAAATAAATTAAGGGACTCTCCAATTTCAAGATGATCCTTTGCCTCGAAGCCATGAATGATTTTGGTTCCCCACTCCCTGACAAATTCATTGGATGATTCATCTCTGCCAATGGGAACTGATGGATGAATTATATTGGGAACATAAAGAAGAAGATTATTTAATTCTGTTTCGATGGCCTTCAATTTTGTATCCATCTCTTTTATTTCACTGGAAACTGTTTGCATCATTTTGATTTCTTCTTCAGCATTCCCACCCTGTTTTTTCTTTTTAGCTATTTCCAGAGATACCTGATTTCTCCGGGCTTTCATCTTTTCTGCAGTCCCGATGATTTTCCGTCGCTCTTCATCCAGCTGGAGGAGATGATCAATATCCAATTCCACATTCTTATTTTTGATAGAATTTATGACTCTGTCTTTGTTTTCCCGTATAAATTTTATTGAAAGCATATATTCGCCTGTAAATTGATGATTAAATTTTGATTATTCTTCTTGAATACGAAAGGATATTTTATTGCAGTTGGATTTAGGATAAAAATACAATTACCCATTTTACAAAATAATTAAATGATATCTGCGCCTATTATTCAAAAAATGGATCAAAATGGATTATCGGTAAACTTTAAGAATCAGTTCCTGTGAAAGCTCGCCATGACAGTTAAACCGCAATATTAAAATTATTGATAAAGATTGTAAAATATTCCCATAGTCACATCAAATACGGAGTCATCATTATAAAGATTTTGCGTATC
>Ga0257124_1002647_pt1 | contig 10325 bp, 10 predicted proteins | sample SI106_150metaG_FD_190154 | JGI IMG/M metagenome (GOLD analysis project Ga0257124, IMG submission 190154) | Marine microbial communities from Saanich Inlet, British Columbia, Canada - SI106_150 | ecosystem: Environmental > Aquatic > Marine > Inlet | place: Canada: British Columbia | collected...
TATATTTTGAGTGATTAAAATAATATAATTAACACAAAACGATACTGTCGAATTATGAACATGTCTACATAATCGATTTTTTTTGACATATAAAATATATATTCTGAGAAATAAAAAAATATATATTTTGAGTGATTAAAATAATATAATTAACACAAAACGATACTGTCGAATTATGAACATGTCTACATAATCGATTTTTTTTGACATATAAAATATATATTCTGAGAAATAAAAAAATATATATTCTGAGTGATTAAAATAATATAATTAACACAAAACGATACTGTCGAATTAGGAACATGTCAACATAATCGTTTTTTTTGACATATAAAATATATATATTCTGAGTGATTAAAATAATATAATTAACACAAAACGATACTGTCGAATTATGAACATGTCTACATAATCGATTTTTTAGACATATAAAATATATATTCTGAGAAATAAAAAAATATATATTTTTTTTCGTCATAACGTTCAATACAAAACGATAAATGATGAGTTAGATGCAGTACTTGATGTTCAAAATTATAAACATAGATATATTTGATGTAGAAAACGTAAAAAATATTATATATATATATAGTATTTTCTGTGCTGATCAGTTGCTTTTTAAGTTTCGATATTATATCACTTTTTTATGATAACGTTTGATATAAAACGATAAAGTATGAGTTAGGTGCAGTAATCAAACGTTCAAAATCATAAACGTAAATATATTTGATACATAAAATGTTATATATAACATTTTTCTGTGTTGATCCACTTCTTTAAGTTTAGATAACCATGATATACAGATTAAATATCATATCCTTTTTTATGTTTTTATCGAACTATAATTTATGTACATATACTTATCCGCTTATTCAAATTTATATATAATTATCAAATTATGATTAAGCCAACTTGTCGGTCATATGTAAATCCAAGAATGTTTGAATGTGTTTGATAATTATATTTGATGTATCCCCATCTCCCAACCATGTTAAATTCATTTTTAATGTTTTATTATGAATATTATCGATATAATCAAATGTTTTCAACCAAGTTTTATTATGTGTACTGTTGATATTTAAATATATACTCATATTTGCATCATATGATTGTGGACGTTCAGTATAATCACGAGGAACTATAACAGGCACATTCAATGTCCCTAATTCTTCCTGTGCTGTCCCAGAGTCTGATACTACAAATAATGAATGATAACATGTGTTGAGATATGTTCTCCATCTTTTTAACGGTGTAAATTTTATAATACCCATGTTTAAATTGAATTTGTTAATTATATTTTCTAATTTATGTGAGAATAATATGTTTATAGGTAAATTATATTTAGCATAACAATAATGTAAATATTTAATTATATTAATCATTCTGTTTTTAGAATTTAAATTTTCTTCTCGATGTATATCAACTAATATCATATCTTTACGTTTAATAAGCTTGTCACTGTCGGTTTTACCATCATAATTATCATCATTGACAAATTTCGAAGGGTCAAATAATTTATTTACCACTTCAAAAACAGTATTACCTACTACATATACATTTTTAGTTATATTTTCTTTTTGTAATTCTTTTTTATTATCATAATGATATGCAAATAATAAATCACTATATTGATCACAAATTATTTTATTGTGTTCTTCACACATATTTTTATTATGTGATCTCATTCCTGCTTCTATATGACAAATTTTATATCCCTTTTGCTTAAATGGTTTTGCTAAACATGTAACATCAGAATCTCCAACAAATATAATTAATTCTGGTGATATATTCATTTTTACAAATAATTTACAATAAAATGTACATGTATTATCATCAGTACTCTCCAAATAATAATCACTACATCTAATTTTTAAATCACCAAAAAATGCATATGCTACTAATGTATCTCTATATTCATCAGTACGTATACATATATGATTAAATTCTTTATCTAATTTTTTTAATATTTCTGATGTTCTGACAAAATCTGGACGTATACCAATAATACTAACTACACATTTTTTACTATTCATGTTTTAATATAATATAATTATTATAAATAAATTAAATATATATATATTTATAATATATTAAAAATGAAATTATGTGAACTAACAGATCTATGTTGTTTTAGTACATTATGAGTAGTAAACACGAGTATATTGTTATATATTTAACTAAATTATGATAAATAGAATTATTTTAGCTATATAAAGTATGTAATTGCATATGTTTAATTCCATTGTTGGTTATATTTTTATTATAACACAAATTTAAAGTATGTAATTGCATATGTTTAATTCCATCGTCAGATATTTTTTTATTACTCCACAAATCTAAAGTATGTAATTGCATATGTTTAATTCCATCGTTAGATATTTTTTTATTACTCCACAAATCTAAAGTATGTAATTGCATATGTTTAATTCCATCGTCGGTTATATTTTTATTCTAGCTTAAATCTAAAGTATGTAATTGCATATGTTTAATTCCATCGTCGGTTATATTTTTATTATAGCTTAAATTTAAAATATGTAATTAAACATATGTTTAATTCCATCGTTAGATATTTTTTTATTACTCCACAAATCTAAATTATGTAGCTGCATATGTCTAATTCCATCATCGGTTATATTTTTATTACGTTTTAAATTTAAAGTATGTAACGGTATATGTTTAATTCCATCGTCGGTTATATTTTTATTATAACTCAAATCTAAAGTATGTAACTGCATATGTCTAATTCCATCATCAGTTATATTTTGATTAAAACTCAAAACTAAAGTATGTAACTGCATATGTTTAATTCCATCATCAGTTACATTTGGATTGAAACTCAAAACTAAAGTATGTAACTGTATATGTCTAATTCCATCATCAGTTACATTTGGATTGAAACTCAAAACTAAAGTATGTAACTGTATATGTCTAATTCCATCATCAGTTACATTTGGATTGAAACTCAAAACTAAAGTATGTAACTGCATATGTTTAATTCCATCATCAGTTACATTTGGATTGAAACTCAAAACTAAAGTATGTAACTGCATATGTCTAATTCCATCATCAGTTACATTTGGATTGAAACTCAAAACTAAAGTATGTAACTGCATATGTCTAATTCCATCATCAGTTACATTTGGATTGAAACACAAATTTAAATTATGTAAACTATTAAATCTATGTTGTTTTAGTATGTTATCGGTTAGTAAATTCGAATCTAATACTATATATTTTGCTAAATTACAATAAATAAAATTATCTAACATAAATAAATTCATCTTATTTTTAATGTTAGAAGTAAATAAATAAATGATACTAATAGTATCAATATTCATTATAATTAAATATTTATTTATATAAATATGTAACACATATATTTTTCTAATTACAAATAACCAATTTTATAAGTTTGTAGTAACCTCTTATTATTTATCATTACGATATAATACATTTTCGGAAGAATTTTGTTTTTTTTTTGGAATATTATCGTATTATCAAGACATTTTTTAATTTAATAATAATATTTTTAAACATAATAATTATAATAAATGTTAGAAACTCTAGATAAAATATACTTAATCAATCCCTTTTCAGAAGATATCGTATATTATAAGAAATCTACACCGAATAGTAAGTTATTAAGTTACAATTTTGATACTTTTAATGAATTAAATGATAAGGAAATAACATTATTACATTTAGTACTTTCAAACAAAGACGAACTTCAAAAAATTAATGGTAATTTAAATAATTTTATATATATAACTTTAAGATGTGAAATTAAAAATTTCGATCTACAGTTATTTTTAGATACTAATTATTTTAAATGTAAGGAAGTAATTGATAAACTAAATCATATACGTCTCGTCAATAAGAGGTATGATAGTGTTCAACATATAAATATGACAATGGCAAGAAAAATCAATAAAAAGTATAAAATTGTCGGGTTTACATGTGTGTATAATGAAATAAGAACAGGAAATTTAGATAGATATATCAAATATAATATGCCTGTATTTGATGATACTGTGTTTTATGATGATTGTAGTACTGATGGTACATATGAATTGTTAAGTACATATACTAAAAATATCATCCGAGGAACAAAAAATAATTTTAGAGATGAATTGAGTCATAAAAAGGCATTATTAAAAATGGCTCTAGCATTAAAACCGGATTTTATCGTAAGAGTAGATACTGATGAAATTTTACCAAAGAATGCTAGATATACATTTCAAAAATTATGTTTCATACTAGAAAACTCACCTAATATAGATGCATTTTCTATGAAAGAATTAAATATATGGAGATGCAATTCACACATGAGAACAGATAGTATGTATGGTGATGGATGGTTTATCAGATTTTGGAAAGTTACCACTCCAATGGATTATACAATCCAAGAAGGACTTCATCATCCCCAATATCCATCGACAATAAAAAACATAATGAAAGTAAAAAATTTGCCTATATTACATTATGGATTTGCTGATGATTTAAACCTTATGAATAAATATATTTGTTATAGAAAAAATGGTCAGAAAGGGTTTCATTTATATCGATTGATAAGTGAAAATAAGATTCCAGCTTTTCGATATAGTGATAATTTACAATTACAACAAATACCACGATCTATATTTCCTGATGGTTTATACAAAGATGATATCGTATTGAATATAAGAAGTATTCAAGACTTTGTTGCAGAATCATATAATTACAAAAAAATATTCTGTAAACCTGGAGTATCTATTACATGTTTAATATATAAATCTGTAAAATGGTTAAAATTTACATATGAACAAGTATTAAAAAATTTCGATTTGAAACAAAATGAATTCTATTTTGTGGCTAATGATGCAACTGATGCAGTAAAACTATATTTAAAACAGAATTATATTCCACATTATATATGGGAAAATACTAAAGAACAACAAGAAGAGTGGTTTATCAAAAATGTGTATAGAGCATGGAATTTTTCAGGTCGTAAAGCTAATGGAGATTATATTTTATTTTTAAATAGTGATATGGGATATAATAAAAATACATTACCAAATTTACTCAAACATGTAGGTAATAAAAAGTTTGTGTCGTCAAGATTAATCGAAAGTGGAAAAATGCCATCAGGATTATATGGAATATCAAAAAATTTTGGTAAAGTACTTGAAGATTATGATGAAGACGGGTTTCTGAAGTATTCAGAAAAAATAGCAGTTGAAAAGTGTGAAGAAGGTGGATTATATAGTCCATTATTAATTAGAAAGGAATATTTTGAATTAGTAGGAGAATACCCTGTAGGGAATCCGTCAATAAAGTCTACAATACTAAATACACCAATAGCTAATTCTGGTAAAGAAGGATTAATTCCTGGCGATATATTCTTTACTAGTAAATTAAATGCATGTGGTGTAAAACATTATACTGCATTCGATAGTTTAGCATATCACTTTCAATGTGGCGAGAAAGATGATATTATTAAAGATAAAAAGTACGACAAGCGTAGTAGTTTACAAGTAGTACTATGTAATGATAATTTAAAGGGGATTAATAACGAAAGAGTATTGTGGAATTATATGCTTGAAGGACTGCCTAATATTAACGGTGTGGATAAAAATACAGTTAAGGGTAAAGCTAAATATGAAGTTGAGGCTAAAAATTATATAAATACACACTATAAAAATTGTAAAGTGATAATTCAAAATGCGACGTTTATCAATCTTATCGATAATACTAAATTCAATATCGTTTACTTACAGGATAATTTAAGGGCAATGAGAAATTATGACAAAGACATTCGATTGCAACAAGAAAAAACATTACGAAATGCAAATGTTATAGTAACAAATAGTATATACACTGCATGTTCATATCCTGAATATGATATGGAAATTATTCCAATTGGAATAGATTCCGAACTATTTAAACCTATAGATAAACAAAAAATAAGAACTAAATATGGATTTGATATGAAACAAAAAATAGGTATTTTTGTTGGTTCATATACATCTATTAAGGGATGGCCACAAATATTTAATTTAATTCAACGAAGACGGGATATCACATGGATATTAGTAAGTAAATATCCACTTCATAATAAAAATACATTTCAAACAAATAATACACGATGTTATAATAAAATTAAACAAGAAAAATTATGTGAATTATTAAACTGTTCTGATTTTTTTATTCTCGGATCTCCTGTAGAGACACAGTGTTTAGCTGCATTAGAGGCAATTTCATGTAATATTCCAGTAATCATGAATAATACAGGTATATTTAAATATGAATTTACACAACAAGAAAAGGATGACGTAGGATTATTTGATGGTAATTTTGAAACTAATTTAAATCAAATATATTCTAAAGAATATAATCCTAGAAATATTTTAATGAATAAAGGTCTTGATATAAAAGGTATGAATAGCAAATGGGAAAAAGTACTACAAAAATATAATCATCTATATTTTTAAAAATTGATTAAAAAAATTATATATAATTTTTTATATATAATGATTCTAGATGCACATATGTTAAAAAATAAATTTAAAAACTCACGAGATAAATATATCGAATTTATATGGGATACTTTTCAACTATTATATAGTAGTCAGCAACGTAAAATTTCATACAAACAAGTGAGAGGAATGACACGTAAAATGTTACATACCGAAAATAAATACCTTTTTGACAACTCAGTTTTCGATAAGTTTATTTTTGATAATACAAGACAGTTAAATATATTTGATGCATTATTTTCTATGGGAGTACATGGTGAGATATGCAGGGATAAAGAACGTACACATAGTAAACCAACACTAAAAATTAGAGAAAAATGGGTAGCATATACACAATTCAAATCTTATACCCCATTAACTACGATATTTAATCCAAATACATCGTGGATAGCAAAACGTAATTTTTTGGAGATTGCATTATTAAGTTTATATGTAGATACCTATAAACACAAAATAAATAATATAAATATAAATATAATACCTAATACCTACTCAGAAAAGTCTGTTCAACATATATTGCATAAAATTACCTCTATCCGATGGGAAAATTCACAACAATTTGTTGTAAAAATTGACGCAGCATTTCGTGCTATATATTTATTCCATTATTTGGTAATCACATTAAATAATAAACATGAAATGAATATGAAACACGAATTGAATAAATATTCCAATTGCATAAAACATGAATTAAATGTAATACAACACAAAATTTATGGACAATTCTCTAATCAATTTATAAATGATAAAATTGTTATGTTAAAATACAAACTTACGATATGAGAATATCACAATCACAAATAAAGGTTGATAATTATTAGTAAATTTCGTAGTATAATTTTTATTTTAAATAATTATGTTAGTTTCATATATATAGCTCTACAATTACAAGGGTGATAAATGATGTCGAAACTAATATAATAATGGAAACGATGCATAGATATACAAATTAGAAAATCTTGTAATGTATCCTGTTGATATATGTTATAGGTATAAAAGCAAACTTGCTATTCGATGTTTTAAATTATATATAAACTCGAAAATCAGTACAAAATGAAAAAGATGTTCTGAATTATCAAATTACTTAAATAAAGATATAAATATAATATAGATAAAAATTTTATTACAGATGATACTATGTTAATAAACGGGAAAAATATTAAAATAATGTCAAATAATAGTAAATTTTCATTTGGACATGGATATTGTTTAGTTATAGCTTTGTTAAGAATGGAAAATAAGTATAATAATTAAATTTTATATAGAAAAATAATTACTATTTTTTTTATATAAAATAAATGAGTTGATGAAAATAAATGATATTAAGAAATATTTTTTTATTCTTAATTTTAAGATACAGCATAATAAATCATTATTAACAAAGTTACTTAGATATAAAGAAAAATCATATTTACATAATAATATAGTTATATCTGATAAAAATCGTTTCTATCTCCCATTTGAAATATTTATAAATGATATTATCAAATTAAAGATTACTTGTTTTTATAGTACTAAAACACGAAAAATAAGAGTAATTTTAATTAAAAACGATATTGCAATAATACAAACGATAATAAACACAGATATGAAATTGCTAAATTTTATTAAACAAATGAATATAAAATATAGCAATAGAAAATAAAACTATATTTAATATAAATATTTATATTAAATATGGTGTATGCACAATTAAATACAATGATTAATTTACATAAATTTATAATAAAAGATTTTGCATTTGTTAATGGATGCGAAAAATATCTTGAACTAGGGGTTTATGATGGGGAAACATTCGACGAAGTGTTTAATGTAGTTAAACACGCAGTTTGTGTTGATATTAAAGATCTTAGAAAGAATAAACAAGGTGTTTTTCATAAAATGACAACTGATAAATTTTTTACTATCAATAAAGATACTTTTGATATGATATTTATAGATGCAGATCATTGTTTCGAAAGCGCAAAAGTGGATTTTGAGAATTCATTGAAAATATTAAATCGCTATGGAATTATATTTATGCATGACACTGATCCTATACATAAAAAATATACAGACCAAGGATATTGTGGGGATTCTTATAAAATGGTTGATTACATACATAAAAAACATCCAGAACTAAATATAATTACTATTCCTATAACTATAACGGGACTTTCTATAATTATGCGAAAAAAAGATCGACGTTCTCTTAATTATTAATATATCATTTCTGTTTATATACTAACCATAATTTATCATCATTGATATATTCACGTTTTATAGAAATTTTACGTTTTGTCATTCTAACATGTTCATTGTAAAATATATTTTGTATGTGTTTTAGTGATAATTTTTTGCATCCTATGCCTGTCCATATATCACAGGGTATCTTTGATTTAGAGTTAACACTAATCATTAATAATTTTATATTACCATTTGTATCTTTTTGTTTTAATAATATATCATACAATATATTTGCTGTATCAACTGTATTCGTTATATCTGTCATATTAATTATATTTATAAATAAAAAATTTTAAATTTCAAATTTTAAATTAAAAAAAACTATAGTACCAAATCTTTTGCAACAACGTTATATGATTTAAAAGGTATTATATGTGATAAGTATGATTTTAATAATGTATGTTGTAGAAAATGTGTTAAGAAGTTATGTAAATAAAGAATTGAAAAAATTCTATAAATAGGACGTTATTTAGATATGAGTGAAAAATTTATAGAAGGGTTGAAAAAACGTGGATTTGAATATAGTGATGTTAGGAAATGGCATTATTGTGGGGATGATAAAGATGGAGGTGGTTTAAATTATTTTAGAATATCGTGTCCAAATATAGATTTCCCTGATAAAGTGGATCAATGTGTATGTGGACATAAAATACACCATAATTTTTATATTACAGGAATAAAAAAGGATATATTGGTATTAGGGAGTACTTGTATTAAAAATTTTATTGATTATAGCGGAAAAACTTGTCAAGATTGTGGATTACCCCATAAAAATAGAAAAGATAATTTTTGTAATGAATGTAGAGAATATAATAGGGTATATTATATTTGTCATACAAGTAGACAAATGATACAAGATATATTGGGTATTGATACTAATTGTGTATATATGGATAGTAAAAAAGTTCAATTATTACGTAACATAATTATAGAAAATGACATGACATTATTAATTAGCAAAACGACTATCGAAATACCACAATTAGAACGGACAAATCTATTGGTAAAATGTATAAAATGTGGGTCGACTTTCCATAATTATGGTAAATGGTGTCGATGGTGTGTTGAATGTTTCGAAAATACCATGAACAATTCATTTATTTAAATATTTCTAGTTAAATATCAAAATAAAGAATTGAAATAATTTATAAATATAAATATTATATAACTATGATTGTATATGATATTTTCTATACTATTTTTAAATATGCTAATTTTAAAAACAAATTACGACTCAAAGCAACATGTAAAACATTACAAAAACAATTAAAAATTACTGACTTATATAATATAAATAAAAAATATTTAATGAAACTATCTAATAACAGAATTAAATTATATCCATATACTAAACAATTAAAAATTATAAATGGATTTATAGACGATATCAACACGTTAATTAATTTAGAAAATTTATATATAAGTGATAGTTTTATAACTGATTACCATATATCTAAATATCATACCGTGCTTTTTATGTCTTGAACATGTTTCTGGACGGTTATATTTGAATATATAGTTAGAAACACAAATTTAAATATTGTTAAATTAGATTTAGAATATATATTTGGTATAGAATATGAT
>Ga0257124_1002649_pt1 | contig 10320 bp, 10 predicted proteins | sample SI106_150metaG_FD_190154 | JGI IMG/M metagenome (GOLD analysis project Ga0257124, IMG submission 190154) | Marine microbial communities from Saanich Inlet, British Columbia, Canada - SI106_150 | ecosystem: Environmental > Aquatic > Marine > Inlet | place: Canada: British Columbia | collected...
CGGTCGGCGTATGCCGGCCTGGGTCAGTCAGGGGTTTGTTGATTACGCCGGTCGCCTGCGTTCTGGGTTTAGCCTGGAGCTGGTCGAGATCGATGCGTCCCGGCGCACGCGCAATGCAGATATTGTGCGATTGGTGCGTGAGGAGGGCGAACGCCTGTTGCGGGCGGTACCGTCCGGTTGGCGTTGCATCGCGCTCGATCCGGCGGGGCGCGCCTACGATTCTGAATCGCTGGCCAAGCATCTTGGGCAGTGGCTGAGCGATGGTCGCGATGCGGCTCTGCTGGTGGGAGGCGCCGAGGGATTGTCCGCCGAGGTGCTCGATGCGGCTGATGAATGTTGGTCGCTGTCAGCGCTGACTTTGGGTCATCCGCTGGTGCGGGTCGTCATCGCCGAACAACTCTACCGGGCCCATGCGATTCTTGCGGGATTGCCGTATCACCGATCGGGGCGGGTATCGTGAGCACGCGCTTGTGCCTGGCCTCGCAGTCGAGTCGGCGGGGGGAATTGTTGCGCCAGGCCGGATTTGATTTTTTGGTGTTTGCGCCCAAGATCGATGAGTCGGCGCAGCCTGGAGAATCACCCCAGGCACTGGTCGAGCGACTCAGCATCACCAAGGCACAGGCCGCAACCACGGCTATGGCAGATGCGCCCGGCCGATCCCCGGTCTGCCTCGCTGCGGATACGGTTGTCGTGGCCGATGCCCAGGTGCTGGGTAAGCCGAGCGATGCCGCCCATGCAAAGGAGATGCTGTCAGGCCTTTCCGGGCGTTCCCACGAAGTGCTGACCGCGATCACAGTGGCGGCTGGTCTAGAACTGCATTCGCGGGTTGTGACGAGTACGGTAACATTCCGCCAGTTTTCTGATCAGGATATACAAGCCTACTGCGCAACCGGCGAACCCTTGGACAAAGCAGGGGGATATGCGATTCAGGGCTTTGCCGGTGTGTTTGTGCAGTCCTTATCGGGCAGTTATTCAGCGGTGATGGGCTTGCCGCTTTGCGAAACGGCTGGCCTGCTGGCTGCTGTGGGTATCTGGCCGCGCTGGCGGCAGAACGGGAATGTGCAATGAGTGAAGAGTTGCTGGTCAATGTGACGCCCCAGGAAATCCGGGTAGCGGTGATCGAGAACGGCAGCCTGCAGGAAGTGCATATAGAGCGCAGCCGCAGCCGCGGTATTGTCGGCAATATCTACAAGGGAAAGGTCGTGCGGGTATTGCCCGGCATGCAGGCTGCTTTCATTGATGCCAGCCTCGAGCGCACCGCCTTTTTGCACGCGGCAGACATGGTATCGCACCGCGGTAACGGGCCTGCCAATGGCGACAACAAAGAGCCCCACGCTGGGGTGCAGCACCTGGCTGAGCCCCAGCCGGATATCAGCGAGTTGGTTCATGAAGGGCAGGAGATTGTGGTTCAGGTTGTGAAAGATCCGATCGGCAGCAAGGGTGCACGGTTGACCACGCAACTGTCGATTCCATCGCGTCATCTGGTCCTTTTGCCCGATTCGTCGCACCGGGGGATTTCCCAGCGTATCCAGGATGCCCATGAACGAGACCGTTTAGCCCAGGCCCTAGATGCCGCCTTGGAAAAATCGCCAATGAGCGGGGGTTTCATCGTGCGCACCGCAGCCGAATCGCAGCACGGCATTGATTTTTTGGCAGACGTAGAATTTCTGCGTCGCAGCCGCGAACAGATCGAGAAGAAAATGGCGACTGCCCGCGCTGGCGATCTGATCCATGCTGATTTGCCGTTGTCATTACGGGTCATCCGAGATCTCGCGCGCGACGATGTAGAAAAGATCCGGGTGGATTCACGGGAGACCTTTGCCATGGTGCGCCAGTTCGCCGTTGATCTGATGCCCGAGATGGTCGATCGAATCGAGTATTACCCCGGTGAGCGGCCGATCTTTGATCTTTACTCGGTAGAAGACGAAATCCAGCGCTCGCTGGAGCGCACGGTGTTGCTGAAGTCGGGAGGCTCACTGGTCTTTGACCAGACTGAGGCGATGACCACAGTAGACGTCAACACGGGGGGTTTTGTTGGCAAGCGTAATCTGGAAGAGACGCTGTTCAAGACCAATATGGAGGCGGCCCAGGCGATCGCCCGGCAACTGCGTTTGCGCCATATTGGTGGAATCATCATCGTCGATTTCATCGACATGGTCGATGAGGAACACCGTTGCCAGGTCATGAGCGCTCTCGAGCGCGCCCTCGCGCGCGACCGGACACGTTGTCATATTGCGGATATGTCGGCACTGGGGCTGGTCGAGGTCACCCGCAAGCGCACCCGCGAAAGCCTCGAACGTATGATGAGCGAGACTTGTCCAACCTGTCAGGGCCGCGGCACGCAGAAAACAGCGCAGACCCTGTGTTACGAGATCTTTCGAGAGATTCTGCGTGAAGCGCGCGCATTCGAGGCCAAAGGTTACCGGGTCATGGCGTCTCAGGCGGTGATCGACATGCTGTTGGACGAGGAGTCGACCGGGCTTGGCGACCTGCAGGCATTCATCGGCAAGCCGATCCATCTGCAGGTCGAGCCGGCGCACAACCAGGAAAGTTACGACGTGGTGCTGATGTAAGCGATGTCCGCGCCCACTAAAGGCAGGCACTGGCCCGGCTCGTGTTGGAGAAGTCGAATCCGTCAACAACCCACTAAGTGTACCCCCCGATGAGCGATTCAAATCAGAAACTGATTTTTGCAGCCGTACAGATGAGTTCGACTGCGGTGCTGCAAGAGAACCTCGATTGTGCACGAGGCTTTATTGAGCAGGCCGGGGCGGCAGGTGCGGACATCGTGGTGTTGCCCGAGAATTTTTCATTGATGTCTGCCACGGACCTCCAGCGCCGCGATGCGGCCGAGCGATCTGATGAGGTCGAAGCCATGCTCTCCCGGGTCGCACGGGACCAGGGCGTGGTGATTGTCGGTGGCTCGACACCCTTACCCGCCGCCGATGGGCGAGTAACCAATACCTGCCTGGTATTCGATCGTTCAGGCGAAAGAATCGGCCGGTACGACAAGATGCATCTATTTGATGTTAGCGTCTCAGCCGAGGAGTCCTATCAGGAGTCGAGCTATATTGCGCCGGGCAACAGCCCGCTTGCCGTGACCACTGAAGGCCTCACGCTGGGCATAACGATCTGTTATGACCTGCGCTTTCCCGAGCTGTACCGATACCTGGAAGAAGCAGGTGCAGAAATTTTCACTGTGCCTTCGGCTTTTACCGTACCTACAGGCCGCGCACACTGGCACACCCTGTTGCAAGCCCGGGCGGTGGAAAACCTGGCCTGGGTGATTGCCCCGGCTCAGGTCGGCACGCACCCGGGTAAACGCAAGACTTTCGGTCACAGTCTCATCATTGACCCATGGGGCGATATTCTCGCCGAGCATATGGGTGGCCCGGGTGTGATCCTGGCCGAGGTCGACCGGGATCGGGCACGTAAAAAGCGCCGTCAGTTTCCAGTGTTGCAGCATAAAGTACTGAAATAAAGTATTTTTCCTTCGCCCTTTCCTTATAACCCATGCCGCCGAGGGTTCTGCCCGCTTGGTATTTCCTGGCAAGAGATGAAAATCCCTTGACATTTAAATAGGAGTTTTATTATATTCTTATAAACAGATTGTAATCGGACACAACATCCAGGGTTTTCTTGCTTTCGATCATGGCAAGCCCTGGCGGTCGGTAATAATCTGAATCGTAGTCGATGTGGTGAGCGCGCGAGCGTGCCTTCCCCCGACCCTGTTATTTCGCCGTGATATGAAAGAGGATAGTCATTATGTCAAACAAGCGTCTACTCGCCGCCGCCGCCGTTGCGGCATCGTTGGCCCTGGGCCCGATCCAGGCATCTGCCCAGGAATCTACTAATACTGCCACCAGTGCGCTCAGCGGGCTAAGCAGCATGCTGATGCCGCAAAGCCTCAGTGCCTTTTTTAATACGCCACAGCCCAGTGGCATGCTGAACATGGCTCAACCAGGTGGCTACACCGCGTTTATGAACCCGACGACCTATGCGCAGTTAATGAACCCTGCGGCGTACCAGCAGTTCATATCGCCCCAGTTCTACACCCAGTTTGCTAATCCACGTAACTGGGTTTCCTGGATCAATCCGCTTTCGTACTCGTCGTACCTCAACCCGTCGAACTACGCGCCGATGATCAACCCGATGTCCTATGGTCAGTTCATCAACCCGATGACCTACCTCCAAGGCCTCAATCCCAGCAATTACGCAGGACTGGTCAACCCGGCGACCTACAGCCAGTGGCTGAATCCATCAGCGTACAGTTTTCCTGCGAGCGCACCGATGAGCGGCGGTCTTTCGATGGAAGACCTGACCAAGATGCTGCAGGGTATGGGCGGGATGGTCGGGTCGAATTGATCGATCGTTTACGACGATCCCTGTTTAAGCGGGCTGGTCACGAGACAAGCCCGGGATCGAACTTTGTGTTGCTCGGGCGTTTATCGCAACTACTACTGCCGTGGTAGCGTTTCGCCACCGCGACAACACCATCGGAGAAAAATTATGAGCACCTGGCCGAAACTGACTCGAGTTTTGCTCGTTTTATCCCTCGCCGCATCAGCGCCGGCAATGGCGCAATGGGGCATGACCCCGCCAACACAACCCGGCATGGTGCCAATGATGATGCCCCAGCAAGCCATGCCCCCGGGATATGGGATGATGCCCCAGCAAGCCATGCCCCCGGGATATGGGATGATGCCTCAGCAAGCCATGCCCTCGGGATACGGGATGCAGTCGATGCCCAACCAGTTAATGGCGCAGGTTTTCCACGCGCTGCAACTGACCGAGGAGCAACTGACCCAGATTGGCGCTATTGCGGCTCGCGCCCGCGCCGAATCCACCCAGCGCATGAGCGACATCGCAGATGCCTTTTCTGAGGTCAGCAAGGTACTGGCTGTGGCCATACCTGATCCAGCAGCCGTCGGTGAGGTCTATGGCCGGATTTTCGATCTGCAACGCCAGTCAATCGAGTCCAGCATCCAGGTCTACCATGACCAGGTCGAGGTACTGGACCAAAAGCAACGCGACCTTTGGAATCTGGTCCGCGAAAAAATGCTTGAGGTGGCCGGTATGAGTAAGCCCGCGCAATAGTGTCTGTTGCACCATGGCACCGCACTGTGCGGCCAAGCTATTGGCAGATATCTGCCAATAGCTTGTGTGACAGACGGTACCAGCTGAATTTTAGGTAACCCGGTCAAGCAGATTCAAGACTAGCGTTTGTGTCACCAGCATGGCACTGACTTTCATGGCAATCGTGGCTAAGGCCGCGATGTCGAACCGATCCGCTGATGATATGTCCACTATCCGCTGTCGCGAGCGCCAGGGTCAGTGCCTTGGTGATGTCGAATGGGCTAAGGCCGAGGCTCAGGTGCACACACACGACGCCAGTTTGGCCAGACAGCTCTTGGCCACACTATCTACCGCAGGTTAGCGCCGCTTGGGAAAGTTTCTGATCCTGCTTGGCGCAAACCGTCGTTCGCGAGCGATGTTTAGGGGCGCTACTGTCATAGTTGTAGGCGCTCGTAATCATGCTTTTTCATTAATTTAAGGAGACATCATATGTATGGGTTCAGCACATCGTTTAATGGTTCAGTTGAAGAAGCGGTCAATGCCGTGACCAGCGCGCTGGCTGACGAGGGTTTCGGGGTATTGACCGAGATCGATGTTCAGGCGACCTTGAAAAAGAAATTGGATATCGATCGCGCCGCCTACCGGATCCTTGGAGCCTGTAATCCGCAACTGGCAAACCAGGCGCTGGAAGCCGACCCGGATATTGGTCTGCTGCTGCCGTGTAATGTGATTGTCAGGGAAGAAACCGACGGATCCACCACGGTAGGCTTTATCGAACCGACAGTGATGTTGGGGGTCACCGGCCGAAGCGATATTGCGCCGCTGGCCAACGAGGTGAAATCCCGCCTTGAGCGGGTCCGTGACGCTTTGGCGACGTAAAAAGCTGCGCTCATCGGACCTCGATGGCATTGACTCAGCCAAATTTCAGGCGTTTATCGGAACGCGGCCTGACACCCTGAATAGCCCTTGGGGGAGGAGCCTTCAAGGCGGGGAAACAAAAAAGGCGCCCAAGGGCGCCTTTTTTATATTGCAAAGATGACTTCGCGCAAATCAGACAAATAGATTGATATTGGATTCGCCAGCATGCTCGAAATAGGTTGCCGCCCCACCCAGATCGATCTCGTCGATCAGATCCTCGTGCTTAATATCAAAAAGATCAATCGTCATCTGGCAGCCGATCATCTTGACATCCGCTTCCAGACACAGGTCGCGCAGTTCCGCCACGGTGGCCACACCTTTGGATTTGATGGTGTTTTTCATCATGCCGGTCATCATGGCCTGCATTCCCGGGATTGCCGTACCCAGTACAGGGAACCACTTGTCCATTGCCATCGGCATGGGCATACCCGGGTTACCCAGCGGGCTGACCGAAAGGCTGAGATCTTTTTTCAGTAACTGTAGTCCGTAGAAGGTAAAGAACATGGTTACGTTGTATCCCAGTGCGGCCGCAGTAGAGGACAGGATAAAAGGGGGATAGGCCCAGTCAAGGGTACCCTTGGTTGCAATAATAGTCAGACTTTTTTCACTCATAGGAAAACCTCCGAGAAGTTGTAAGGCGCCAGCAAGGTCTGTTACCAGCAGGCACCCCTACGGCCAGATAGGCCGTTTGATTTAGTCGCCTTTTTTCAAGAAAAAGTGGAACTCGCCGTTAACCTCCGATGAGTCCAGAAGTTGGTTGCCGGTTTGTGTGGCAAAGGCCTGAAAATCCTTTACCGATCCGGGATCTGTGGACATGATTTTGAGTACTTCACCGGCCGCCATACCGTTCAGCGTCTTCTTGGCGCGCAATATCGGCAGCGGGCAGTTCAATCCACGGGCGTCGAGTTCCTGGTTGGAGTCGGGCATAGCTTTGTTTCCTCATGGTTGCAGTAGATTCAGTGACATCCGTTCAGCGCTGATCTTTGTTGGCAGGTCGCGTGCCCGGTGGAGCTGGGTTAACTGACTGAACGATGCTCCCATAACCAGAAGGGTCGCTTTGCAGTCCGCGGCCCCGATCAAGAACAGCATTTTTGGGGAACGGGGGAATACACAATATATTAGTAGATAACCAAATTTTAAAACATATCCCGATGCAAAGTACAAATTCTTTTTAGTTTTGCCCGAAATCTCAGGTCTGGCCCAGTCGTTGCCGGATCGCTGCAAGCTCCAGGCAAAGGGTAAAAACCCCCATGGCCTGGTGAATATCCTCGAGCGGAGGGAAAGTGGGCGCTAGGCGTATATTGGCGTTCCTTGGGTCGAGACGGTAGGCAAAGGGCGCCCCCGCAGGGGTGAGTTTCACCCCAGCCTGCGCTGCCATTTCAACTATTGTTCGGGCGCATCCATCGGGCCCATCGACACTGACAAAGTAGCCGCCAGCTGGATTAGACCAGGTTGCGACACCCTTTCCGCCAAGATCGCGTTCAAGAATTTCCTGGACCAGTGCAAATTTGGGTTTGAGAATCTGGGCGTGACGGGCCATATGAGCGCGAAGTCCATCGATATCGCCAAGAAATGCCAAGTGGCGTAACTGGTTAATTTTGTCCGGGCCAATAGTTTGAACGGCCAGGTGGCGACGGGCATCGTCAAGGTTGGCGGCACTGGCGGCCATCGCTGAGATACCAGAGCCGGCCAGCGTCATCTTCGAGGTCGAAGCGAACATCAGTACTCGGTCCGGATTACCCGCGTCACGACATTCGCTCAGGATATCCGGTACCGGGGTACGTTTTTCGCTCAGGTGGTGTTCGGCGTAGGCATTGTCCCAGAAGATGCGAAAGTCCGGTGCAGCGGTCATCCGAGCAAGCCGTCTTGCCACAGCCTTACTGTAGGTAATTCCCGTGGGATTACTGTAACGGGGTACACACCAGATTCCTTTGACTGACGGGTCGGCCACGAGCGCTTCAACCCGGTCCATATCAGGCCCTTCGTCGGTCATATCGACATTGAGCAATTCGAATCCCAGGTGGCTGGTGATCTCGAAATGACGATCATAGCCAGGCGCTGGGCACAAAAAGCGCACGGTGCCCTGTTGACCCCAGGGTTTGTCGCCACCGGGCACGCCGAAAAGAACGCCTCGGACAACGCTGTCATACATCATGGTCAAACTGCTACTACCGCCGACAATGACATCTTGGGCCTGGCACTCAAGAATGGCAGCAAACAGGGCTTTTAGCCCGGGCAGTCCGTCGATACCTCCGTAGTTACGACAGTCCGTATTGTGTGAATCACGGAAGTTACCCAAGCCGGGTAGCGAGAGGAGTTCGCCGGCCAGGTCAAGTTGTTCGGGGGCAGGTTTGCCACGCGTCATATCGTGTGACAGGCCGGCATCGCAGGCAGTTGCGAACTGCGCCTGCAGTTGCTGTTCACGCTCTTTCAATTGTTCGTCGCTGAATGTTTGCAGCATAGGACTCTCCATATCACGCACCCAAGTCATCGGGCGTGTATTTGTAATTGAGGGCCGATCTGACCCAGCCACACGGTCGGCGATTCTAAAGCTCGGCCGCGTTGAAACCAAATCCCGCCTGACAGGGGCTTTGTTAAACTAACGTGGTGAACAGGACAGGGTTTAAAACTGGGTGGTGCCGTCTGTCCTTCGGGCTGTTCGTTGTTTTGTCCCTGGTGAGCGCCGGCACGGTCGGTGAGGTGAACTTAGCATCATCTCTTGGGGATACTCGCGTGGGTATCATCACTACCCCTGAAGAACAGTCGATGGGCCGTCAGTTTATCGCTTCAGCGCGCCAGCAGATGCGTTTCATAGACGACCCGTTGCTACTGGAATACATACAGGGCCTGGGTCAGCGATTGGCCACTGATCTTGAAGGCGATGTCGACAGCCTGCGGTTTTTCCTGATTGATAACAAGCTTATCAACGCTTTCGCTGGCCCTGGTGGGCGGCTCGCTGTTTTTACCGGGCTGGTTCTGGCAACGCAAAACGAGGCTGAATTGGCTTCCGTCATGGCTCATGAGTTGGCTCATGTGGCGCAGCGCCATCTGCCACGGATGATGGATCGGGCGCGCCAGCGCCAGTTGCCAACGACAGCAGGTATCATCGCGGCGATCTTGCTGGGCGGCCAGGTCGGTGCAGCGGCGATGGCGGCAACCAGCGGCGCGGCGCTTTCTGATCAGTTGCGTTACAACCGTGAATTTGAGCGTGAAGCCGACGCACTGGGGCTGATGATCCTTACCAAGGCAGGCTATCCCGCTGCGGCTATGATGGGTTTTCTGGGGCGACTGGATCAGGAGAGCCGGCTCCAGGCCGTTGGTGCACCGGAGTACCTCAGAACGCATCCGCTGACCCAGAACCGCCTGGCGTTAGTAGAGGGGCGCCTTCGGCAATACCCGCGATTCTCTGTTGCGCCCTCGCTTGATTATTACCATGCGCGCACGAGAATTCGTGCGGTTTTCGCTGAAGAGGCTGAAAAATCCGCGGTCGCCTTCGCCCACGAAGTGCGCTCGACGGACGCTCTAGTAGCAAGGGCTGCACGTTATGGCCTGGTGCTGTCCCAGGTACGGCTGGGGGATCACCAAAGTGCGATTGAAAATGCCAGGCATCTGGTGACGGATTACTCGGATTACCCGCCTTATAAGGTCGCTCTTGCCCAGGCCCTGCTTGCGAGTGGCTCTGCAGATGAGGCCGTGTCGGTACTACAGTTTTTGGCCGAGCCAGATCGTCGATCACCGGCCATGGCGTACTACCTGGCCGATACTCTGATGAAAGCCGGTAAATTTGTCGATGCGCACTCGGTATTGCGTAGTGCTTTAAGGGAGGCGCCAAGACAGGCTGAACTTTATCGGCTGTTGGCCCGCGTTGAAGGGGAAACCGGTCACCCGGAACGATCGTTTCAGGCCCTGGCTGAGTATCACTACTGGCGTGATGAATACGATCAGGCACTCGCACAGTTAGAAACTGCCGCCGGCTACGGCACAGGTAGTGCCTATCTTGAGGCCAGCATCAGCGCACGAATAAAGGAAATTAAAACGCAGATGATGCGCGATGGAACGCGCTAAGCGGCGGCGAATCGCTAAAACTCGTTGAATCAATTAGAGCTGTTAGAAGATTTAACCAGGGGGCCAACAAGAAATTTTAATAAAAGGATAAGGCGCGCAGAAAACTGGATTTGGGCCATTACTAGGCCCAAAGTGCGCAATATTTCATTAGCAAGAGCCTGATTGAAAAGGCCTATTAGGCCATACATAAGAATATTCGATAATTTAGAATATCATTAATCCTTGATAATCTCGCAGAACCCGAGTTAAATGTGGCCCTCA
>Ga0257124_1002667_pt1 | contig 10243 bp, 10 predicted proteins | sample SI106_150metaG_FD_190154 | JGI IMG/M metagenome (GOLD analysis project Ga0257124, IMG submission 190154) | Marine microbial communities from Saanich Inlet, British Columbia, Canada - SI106_150 | ecosystem: Environmental > Aquatic > Marine > Inlet | place: Canada: British Columbia | collected...
TATAGAGTTTTACAATCATCGGAGATTCCACCAAACATTAGACTACAAAAAACCAATGGACGTGTACCAAGAAAGTATAAAATTGAACCAGAATAAGAAGAAGGCTTCTTAGGATGTTCTATATAAGTAATTTTAAAAAGTTGTCAGAGGTTTTGGGGTGGTAAAAAGTTCATCACTCCTACAGCTGTTTTTACAGTTATAGAAGAATTAGATGCAACTAAACCAAGCTTTTCAAAGTCATTACTAAATAAAAATTTGCCTCCATTTCCTTTTGTTAATATCCCTCCAGATTCTTCTAAAATTAACATTGGAGCTGCCACATCCCAGTCTCGCACAATTACATCTTTTACAAAAAGGTCAGATGTTCCATCAGCTATTCTACATATCTTAAGTGAAATGCTTCCGCTTTCAACATATTTATTGCAGGGCACTTCTGTCATAATCTTTTTTGCAATGCCTCTTGGGTTGGGATAATTATCTATTAAAGTAACGCCATTCGGAATATCATTATTTACTTTCAATTTCTTACCATTTAAGTATGATCCATGATTTCTATTTGCTAAATACAACAAATCTAATTCAGGTGCGTATATTGCTGCATAAATAACTTTGCTATACTCAATCAACGATACTTGTGTTACCCATCCTTTATATCCATCAACATAACTTCTAGTGCCATCTAATGGATCAATAAGCCAGTATTTGTCAGGACGGGGATTTAAATTTGTCAAAATACCTTCTTCACTAATAATTGGCAGTTTGTTTATCTTGTTTAACAGGATTGTTAACATTTTATGTGCAAACAAATCAGCCTCAGTTTTTAGCTGCTCCCCTTTCCACCTCCCACCTTTAGCAAGTAGCTCTTTTTTTTTAACAAGTCCTACTCCTACAGTAGTAACTATCTCTGCTAATTTAGCTTCCATTTTTAAAATTTAAATCCGTCTTAACATCTTCAACAAAACTTATTAATCTATCTTTAAGGGTATTATTTTGGTACAATATATATTTTTTACTTTTTTCAAGATCCATCTGAAAGCTTGGTGCCTCAATAAGTCCACCTTTCCAGTAAAAACCGCAAATTTTTGACACCATATTTACAGCGTTAACAATATTAAACTTCTCGTCATAACCAATATTAACAATGTCAGATTTTGGAAATTCATGCATCTCTGCTGCTTTTATACAAACACTAGCAGCATCATCAACATGCATTGCTGCCCATAATGGGGTGTTTAAAATTTTAAACTCTTTTCCTAAGATAAAAGCACGGGCTGCATTATATAAAATCCCGGATGTTCTAGGTTTTCCAAATAGCCCTGGAAGTCTTAAACAAATTAAACCGTAATTAGTTAATTCTGCCATTTTTATCTCGGCTGTATGCTTTCCAATTGCATAATGACTACTAGGGGCAGGAGCTAGCTCCACATCCTCTTCTTGTACAGGATTTTTTAGTGACTCTCCATTATCGTAAATTGCCATAGATGATACAAACACTATTGGGCAACGTGCTATTTCTGCTAAATTTAACGCCATATTAAGACTTTCTGCTGCTGCGTTAGCGTCTTGATAGCCATTTATACTTCCATTTAATTCTTTAGGTACTGCTGCAGCGCAGTGAATAATACTTTTTGGTTTTACCTTTTGTAATAATTTTATAATCTCTCTTTGAGAAGTTAAATCACAAACTTCTATACCTTCTTTAACTCTCTTACTAGCAACAGAAACAACTCTTGTTTTTTTTAATGTTAGTTGTTTGACTATACAGCTACCCAAATATCCTGATGCTCCAGTAACCAGTATTGGTAAACTCACTAAATCATTTCCCAGGTAATCCATTCATCTTTGGCAATTTTACGTCTGGCAACTCTATTAATCAAATGCTTTTCTAGATATGGTGGCAACCCAAAACCTGGTCTCTTTACAGTCAGCATATCTTTGGTAATTTTTTCTCCTTTTTTAATGTCACATGCTGCATGCATACTCCTTCTGCCCTTTTCAAACATATCTTTTTCTTCAGGTCTAGGTCCATTCTTCACACCATCACTTATGGATGACTCAACATCTCTTATATGTCTGACCATATTTTTTAATTCTTTTGGTTCAATTGCAAACTTATGATCTGGACCTTTCATGCCTCTATCTAAAGTAAAATGCTTTTCTATGATAGATGCTCCTAATGCGGCAGCAGCAATACAGACATGCTCTCCCATTGTATGGTCGGAGTATCCCGTAACCACACCAAAAGCTTGTTTCATAGTTTTCATTGCATATAAATTACTCAATTCAACTGGTGCAGGATATAGAGAAGTGCACTGTAATAAAGCAATCTCATCATTGCCGACACTATGAGAAATATTTATTGCCCTTTGTATATCCATTAAGTTTGCCATACCTGTTGACAAAATAATTGGACGCCTTTTTTTTGCCATTTTTTTAATCAATGAAATATCAGGCAAATCAAATGATGCCAACTTAAATGCCGCTACCCCTATCTGATCTAGTTCGTCTATGGCATCACTGTCACATGGAGACGAAAGAAACACAATACCAACGCTATCACAATACTCTTTAAGAGGTAAATGCCAATCTCTATTTATCTCCAAACTTTCAATTAACTTATAAGTATCGGAGTCTTTTAAATATTCAAAATTAGGTGTATTCTTTGAATAGTGGCTAGAAGCCCTAAATGTCTGAAACTTAACAGCATCTACCCCAGCTTCAGCGGCTTTATCAATTAACCTTAATACCATATCATAATCGTTATTATGATTTGACCCTATTTCTGCTATCACAAAACATGGGTTTTTTCCACCTACTAGACTTTTTCCTATATAAAACTCTTTTGACATAATAAAATAAATATAAAATTCTATTTAAGAATGTTAGACCAATAACGGTTTAACTTTACACCTGTTTTAAATGGAAGCAAATCATGTGTTTTTAGATTATTGGTATAAACATCTATAGGATCTACCCCTGACGCCAAACTCATACAAAAAGTTGTAGAAATGCGTGGATTTATCTCAAAGGGGAACACTCTTCCATTTTCATCAAGAATAAGCTGAATATTATAACAACCCTTTGTAGGAATCCTACTGTGAATATCTTGGCATGCTTTAATAATGGAATTATTATATTCAGTTATAGCATTAATAGTAATCCCCCGCTTGCATTCAACCTTAACAGGTACGATTGCACAAAGGTCTTCATTTGCATTAGATGACATTAATACAGTATATTCCTGACCAATTATCTTTTCTTGTAATACCGCATTATGCCCCTTAAGTCCGGTTATTTTTAAATACGCCTCTATTTGATCTTGAGATTGAATAATGTATACATCTCTGGAGCCTCTACCTTTTCTAGGTTTTGCGATACAAGGAAAATGAGTCCAATTATCTGAATTATAATTCTTTATAAGGATTGTCTCTGGTACATCAAGTCCTAACTCTAGGAGCTTTTTAGAACAAGAAAATTTATCCAACATAATAGAAATATACTTAGTATCCGGGGTCATTACATTAACCGAATTTAGTTGGCTTAGTGAGTAGAGCTCTTCGTCAACTGTTGGCACAAGTAAGTCTATTGACAATTTTGTTGATAACTTAACAACATCGCTTACAAAATTTCTATCACTTGCCATAGGGATGGAATAACGGTTTTCAGATGGTATTATTGGATTAATATTACTAACATTCGCATCCGAAAAGTAAAGTTTATGCTTTGTACTCAGCAAACGATAAATAGCTTCAGATCCAGCTCCACCTCCCCCAGTAAACAAAATATTCATATATTAATTTCAACCTTATCAATTCTAATTTTATAACGGCACCCATTAATCTCAAAATAAGCGGGGTATTTTTTATTATCAACAATTCTTAATAAATTAAATTGATTAAGAATACTAGAATTAATATCTAGAATACTATCAGCAGGGGTGCGTTTTGGATAAAAAGTTTCCCTGCCTCTTTGTTTTATAGGATTTTGCACAACTGCCGGATAATTACTAACAAATTGTTTGCATAAATTAATTGTATGTGTTAATTGGATTTTTCGTAATTCATAAACAAGTTCATGGCCTTCAAACCTCATATCTTCTTGTATATAAATAACTCCGCTATCAACACTCATCTCAGCCTCAAATAAAGATATTGTTATAATATTTTTACCTTCAAGGATTTGCCAACTCAATGGCGACCAACCCTTTCCATGGGGTAATTTGCTTTCATGCACTACTAAATTATGTTTATTTTTCTTTAATGTACTTTCTTTCAATATCTGTGTACAACCCAATATAAAACAAAAATCTCCAGCTAGTATATCCTCCTGTTTATGAACTAATTTAACCTGAAATCCATGCTTTATCCAATAATCAACTAAATCAACGATACTTAAATTTATCCATGAATCAGAATCTGATAATATGCAAATTTTATAGTTCATGTTGACAACTCTAGTATCTTTTGACCCACTCTCTCAACCCCATTTCCATCAACTAATTTCCTGCACTTCTTGGACATAAGAGAATTACTATTAGAAGAAAGTACAATTCTTCTTAACTTTAACTTCGACTTTGAAATAGAAAAATTACTAGCATCTCCCATCCATACTAGAAAACCAGATGAATCTAAATCTTTTGTAAATTCACGTTGATTTTCTGCCAGTGTCCATACCATTGATGGCAATCCAAGGCACATTCTTTCCCATGTCGTGGATCCTCCAGCGCATAATGCCAAATCTACTTTGGAAATAATTTGGGCCATATTTCTTGTTTGTACATGCAAAGAAGTGTTTTGTCTGGAATAAACTTGTTTATAAATTTTTTTTATATTTGGATTCATACTGCCCACTACCACGTCTACATATATGTTCTTAAACTCTGATATTGATAATAATTTTAACAACTTCCCTGTAAAATTTTCAGGATCTCCGCTTCCAAAAAAAATAAGTATTCTATTTACACTTCCCTCACGAGTTTTTTGTAACTTACGCGCTTTAAGAAACTCATTACGAAGTAATGCATATTTTGGCCCAAATAAACATACAGCCTTACCCATTAAATTGTTATACCTGTTATTCATATTGTTGAACCAATTCTGATCAAGCAATAAATCACAATCATGGAAACGATTTGCCAGATCATCAATAACCATTATTTTTGAAGTATACGGACGTATGCGAGTTTCCCATATAACATCTAATTGATAATGATCAACTATAACCCAGTCAATTTTTTTTATTTTTTCTAATATTGGTATAGATTGGTCAGCATCATTTTTTTGAAAATTATATTTTTTTGTACTATCTACATCAAAATGTTGAATTTCATAAAATTCAAATCCACAATTTAACACGTAATCTTTAAGGTTGTTGTCGCTATTGCTACTTATGAAATAAATATTATTGACATAATTCTTAAGATAAGTTGCTAATGAAATACATCGCATAATATGTCCGCCACCTATCTTAATTGAAGCATCTGCTCTAATTACTATGTTCAATCAACCTCACCCATAGATAATAACGCTTTAAACATTACTTCAGCTCTTTTCCAGTCTTCAATATCATCTATATCTTGCACAAGGTATTTTGGTATAATGACTGGTATAGATAATTTAGAAAACATTTCTAAATTATTTATAAAAGCTTCTGGTTTCCCCCAATAAAACTGTCCAGCATCATGATACAAACTCTCAAGATCTTGCGAACGTTTAGATATGTTTTTAGGCCACAATGCCTCAATACGGCCACTATTATCAATACGCATAGATTTCTGAATAGGGGCAGGATATTTGGCAACTGAAAAAGCAAAAGAACTATCTGACTCTATCAGCTCTTTGTAGCCTTTTAAAATATATTCTATCTGCACAAATGGTGATGTTGCATATATACAACATGCATAATCAACCGTATGTCCATTATTTAAAAACCACTCTAAAGCGTGCCTAACAACAGCATTAGTACCAGTCATGTCATCCGAAATATAATCCGGCCTAATAAATGGTACCTCGGCTCCGAATTTTTTGGATAAACATGCAATTTCCTCATCATCTGTTGAAACCACCACTTTATCAAAAATTTTGGATTTTATAGCCGCCTCAATTGACCATGCAATAATAGGCTTACCATAAAAATATTTTATATTTTTTTTGGGTATTCTCTTACTCCCCCCTCTTGCCGGTATTATGGCTATATTCATTCTAGCGCCTTACTAACCGCTGAAATAACTGATTCTTGTTCTTTTTTTGTTAAATCAGGAAAAATTGGCAAACTAATAGCTTCTCTATAATAAGACTCTGATTCTGGAAAATCTCCAGACTTAAAGCCAAAATTTTTATAAAAAGGCTGAGTATGAATTGGTATATAGTGCTTATTTACACCAATACCAAAATTTGTAAGTAACTCAAATATTTCACTGTATAGTTTTTTCTTATTCTTTATACGTACAATATATAAATGACAACTTGAATACCTGGATACATCGGAATATGGTAGCATCAATAGAAGTGATGATAATGCTTTATTGTAAAATCTAACTATTTCATGACGCTTCTTAATATTACTATCTAAACGTAAAAGCTGGCTAATTCCCAATGCAGCCGCGATATCAGTCATGCGGTAATTAAAACCCAAATCAATCTGTTGGTAGTACCACTCACCATCTGGATCATGTGTCATAAGGTCTGGGTCTCTAGTAATTCCATGAGTCCTTAAAATTCTCATTTTATTTGCTAAATTAATAATATTGGTAGTTGCCATGCCACCTTCTCCAGTGGTCATGACCTTCACCGGATGAAAACTGAAAACTGTAATATCACTATATTTACAACTACCAATATTATTATTATTATATCTACTACCTATGGCATGACAAGCATCTTCTATGACATAAAAACCATATTCTTTTGATAATTTATATATCTCCGCCAAATCACATGGAAGGCCAGATAAATGCACAACGACTATAATTTTCGGGAGCTTATTGTGTTTTTTTGCATAAATAAGTTTATGTTTTAACTTATCTATACTGATGTTCCATGTTATTGGATCTATATCAATGAAATCAACCCTGGCACCGCAATATATTCCACAATTTGCAGAAGCTACAAAACTAATTGAAGATGTCCAAAGCCAATCACCCTTTCCCAATCCAAGAGAAAGACATGCAATATGCAAAGCTGATGTTCCGCTATTAACTGCCACTGCATAGGATGCACCTGTATATTTGCAGATGCTTTTTTCAAATTCTGGTACTACAGGACCTTGTGTAAGATAATCTGATTTTAATACATCAACAACAGCTTTTATATCATCGTCAGAAATACTTTGACGTCCGTACGGAATCACGATAAACGCTTACTCATCAAAAACCAACTTATATCATCTTGAGGAAATGTTGTATCTTTATGGTATACAAATCCGTAGTCAACAAGTATTAAGTCCTGATACATATCCATCAATTCACCGGCAAAATCTCGTTTAAATAGACGTTCTTCATGCCCTCTATAATCAATAGAAACCGGAGACGGATTATAATACTCTGCAACTAAAATATATTTATCTGAATAATTGTATAATTTTTTATAAACATCGACAAGATGATTTGGGTTTATATGAATCAAAACTCCTTTAGTGAAAGTCAAGTCATACGTCTTATTTATATCAATATCTAAAATTGAACTTTCAAATATTTCTGCATTTGTATTATTACGTGCAATAGATGCCGCATCAGGATTAATTTCTACTCCTGACAAATTTGAATCAGGCAATAATTCATGTAAAGCCGAAAGATTTATTCCAATATTACACCCGAACTCTATAGCAGATTGAACACACGTGCTTGTTGATTTTAATGCATTTGAAAAAAGCGATATACTGGATGCAATAAGCCTTTTATTATTATTTCTTGAAATATAATCATTTCCAAATTCACCTTTCCAAAATTTTTCCTGATCTGTCTTCATATGTCTATATTTTTATTAACTAATATACTATTATGATTTATTATAACAATAATCACCCTGTTATCTCTTTTGCAACATGTAAGTTAATCCTATTTTTTGACACACGTATTGCATCAATTAACTTATCATTATCTACAATAATTTCATTGTTAGAGACATGTGTTTTAACAATTGCAACTCGCTTTTCTAGTGTATTTCTAATATCTTGATACCATGGTGTGCCTGGAGATTCAACAAGTACAATAGGTATAGGTAAATTTAGTGCATAACAAAATGTTGTAGTATGAACATAAGTAAATATTAATATTCCTGATTCTTCTACTACATCTTCAAATGGGAGTTTGATTATATTATCACTAACATCATCCATAATGGATTTTACTTCATTGAGTCTATCAGGGTGAGCTTTGTAAGTAACATGATATCCAGAATCCTTAATAGTACTTAATAACTTATGCTCCAATAGGATTTTATAGTAATAAAATGCATAGGAATCATCAGCATATCTTGCTAAATTCATAGGATATCCCATTATCATTACTTTGTTATAATCACCATTAACTGTCAATTTTCGTAAATTTGCATAATAATCACTGTCAGTCGAAATAAAGTTTATTGGTTTGTTAAAAATATCTGGCTGATTCCTAACTAAATCACCGAATCTAATTTGCATTGTTTGAGTATCTACAACGTAATTATCACAGTGATTTAATAATGATTTGTACGTCCACTTCTGATTTATTATTACAGAATCATTTCCATGATGGAAGTTATAAACTTTACACCCTCTTCTTTGAAAAGCAAGGGTTATTAATTTAGAGTGCGGTTTGCCAACTTCTGCAACAAATAAAACTTTTGGTATATCAATTAATAATAACCCCCTATATATTTTGTATGCATCCAAAAATCTTTGCAACCATACATCCGCTATTAATTCTAAATCCAACCCTTCAATAAACATGGGGTTATTTTTTTTAATTTCAACAAAAAAATTCTTAATAATATTGTCATTTACGTAGTTTCTAATTTTTTCTAATGGATATTTTTTTTCGTTTTTTAAAAATACTTGATAGCCTTTTTGGATAAACCTATATCCATCTCTATTGTCACAAAATAATCTATTTTTTTCTATATACTCCTGCTTAATCCTGTCATTACTACCAATGCCAACCACATTGGATCTAATAAAAAAATTTGAAACTATTTTATAAATACTTAAGTGCCTATTAAAAACTATATTTTTCGCGTTATTTCTAAAAAATCCATTTAATGGCTTGTAAATATTTGTTAAATTTGAATAATATTGTTCAATAATGCTCCAATCTGGATTGAGATATAAATGAGATTCACTGCCTATATTTAAATCAATATTATTAGTTAAGCAATATTGTCGTGCATAATTGTAGTGAAAAATATTTATCAACTGTGTTATAAATCCAACTTCAACTGATGCAATATCTGAAATATGTCTATTATTCAAATTATTTATTGTATTACTATATAAATTTCTAATACAATCAGAAAACTTATGAAATTCTTGCTCTGAGACAGGCCAGTTTTCAGATATTTCAAATATTTCAAATCCTTTTTCGCGAGCAATTTCTAAATCTGTTGATAATAATTTATAACTATGAGCCATTTAAACAGCTTCGTTGTATTTTATAATTTCATCAATATTTAAGAAATGTGGATTAGTTCCAGATTCATATTCTTGACCCTGTTCAACATATGCCCCATGCTCGTTTAATCCATTTGTCTTTAGGTCGTTATTATTTAAGAAAAAATTAATACTAGGGGTGATTACATAATGATCATTAAACTCTATTGTTAAGTGTGAATCATCTTTAGGGCACATTATTTCATGTAACTTTTCTCCTGGACGAATACCAATAAATTTAATTGTCGCTTTTGGTGCCATTGCCTTAACAAGGTCAACGATACGTACTGAAGGTATTTTTGGAACAAATATCTCACCTCCTTGCATTCTATCTAAACCCTTTAGTACAAAATCAACGCCTTCTTGTAATGTAATCCAAAAACGTGTCATATCTTTATGAGTTACTGGTAATTGTGTAGATCCTTCTGATATTAACTTCTCAAACAACGGAACAACCGATCCACGTGACCCGACTACATTTCCATAACGCACTACTGAAAACTTTGTTCTACCACCAGACATATTATTTGCTGCCACAAATAGCTTATCAGAAGCAAGCTTAGTTGCACCGTAGAGATTAATAGGGTTGGCAGCTTTGTCTGTAGAAAGTGCTATAACCCTA
>Ga0257124_1002678_pt1 | contig 10192 bp, 10 predicted proteins | sample SI106_150metaG_FD_190154 | JGI IMG/M metagenome (GOLD analysis project Ga0257124, IMG submission 190154) | Marine microbial communities from Saanich Inlet, British Columbia, Canada - SI106_150 | ecosystem: Environmental > Aquatic > Marine > Inlet | place: Canada: British Columbia | collected...
CACGATCACATACTTGCCATCGATGAGCCGCCGATACAGCCTGCGCGCATTCTCCAGGGCGAAGTCGCACATGAAGCCCACCTTCTTCGCCGACAGGATTGCCAGTCGGTCGATCAGCGGATTGGAAAGCTCCCCTTTGACATAGAGGAATACGGGAATCCGTAACAGCCACGCCGCCAGACCGACGCTCAACTGCGCACGCACACAATTGGCATAAACTAAGTTGATTTTTCTGGTGCGAAAGAAACGAGCCAGATGAAGATTGTAGCGCACCAAATCGATGGCGGACTTGAGCCTACCGAAGACGCCCGCCCTTAGCACTGCGCCCCCATAGCGCCCAAGTGCCCCTGACGGTGGTATTACCACACACTCCACCCCCATAGCACGAAAACGATCAAGTGCCACACCATCCATTGGCGCCATTATTACAGGATAAAACCTCTCACGATCCAACCGCTCAAGAATCATCCGTTGAGTAAGGAAGTTACCCCCAAGACCCATAGGGTATGGCTCAAAAAATACCACCCGAACTATATAATTATTATTCATGTTGGACAAAATATACCTATATTAAAATAATTTTCAAACTATCATTTTTTATTATTGCTTTTTTTGCGATAATAATCGTTGCAGTTTTAAAATAAATGAACGCATTACTCGAACCATAAAAACAATAACAAATATACTCACTAATGGCCTAACAACGTTAACTGGTATCACGCGCTCAAGTGTCCCATTTTCTAATAAACCGTTAAATGCCAATATAAATAAGACAGCATACGCTGGGGATGATTTAGCCAGGAAAGATATCGCATGACGGTATCGACTAATCATAAAAGCAAAAATAAAAACAACAATTGGAGACAACCAGAAACCAAAATAAAGATAAAGTGAACCTTGGATACTCCACATTTCACTATTATATGTTACCAAGTTATCAAGATATATATAATCAAAAAGTTTATTAATTGTTAAAATATCCGTGAACAACTCACCTGGCAACAAATCATTAATAATACGCATTAAAGTTTCAATTGGATTATACATTTCCCAAGGCTCATGAATAAAGCGATCATTCATTATATAGAACTGCGCCTTAAGACTACTCAACCTATGTAACAACTCTGTTAATCCAAAATAAATAGTATTAAACAGTGGGTTATTAGGGTTTGATATATCCAACCCCTGCCATAACGCCTCCGCAACAGCTTTTGAATCATTACTATACTGGAGTATAGGTCTTAACAGCTGAGCAATAAGCCCAGTAAAAATAACTATAGGAAACAACAAAAACATAAATATTATTCGCTTTATATCTCTTCTATCGATTCGCCTGTTAAAATTCAAACATAACCAATAAATCAACCCATATATTACAAATACAAATAAAGCAGAACGACTTCCATTCATGCTACCCTCTATGGTGGTATAAAGTACAGGAAATAACAATAAGAATGATGCTTTCCCGCCCTCCCTCGATTTTGAACGTAGGTAAGTAAAAAGGCAAATTAAGCTGATCGTAAACGTTGATAAAAGACCAAATGCAAATAATGGAGAACTCTCACCTGTTGAAATACCTTGATAAAGGTCAGTAGCAGGCTTGTAATTTAACACAGTCAATATCACCCATACCAGCCAGAATTCCAAACCCCCTTTTGATACAATTCCACCTACTTGTCGAAATATTTTTGGCAAACAGACTGATTTTGTCTGTATTGATTGAGATATATGTAACCCCACAAACCAAGCGAATAGCAAGGATAGAAGGCTTAAATAAACGGTTGCAGCATCAGAAGAGCTGTAAAAACTGTTTATGGAGTTTATATGATTTATTTGAGTTCCATTAAGCTCGGGTAAAAAAATATCAACATAAGGTCTTATTAAATATATCCTTAGAACTTGATATGCTATTATGAGATTTAACAACAATGCCCGCCCAGACCATAGCAATAGAGCTATGATAAAACATGAAATCATCATAGCCACAGACGCGACAACATTCTGTAACATAAAATCTTGAGCAGCTATCGGTATAGAAAGACCATAAAACAAAAAGAAAATGGCTGAAAGTGTTCGAATTGTCACGTCAGTATGGGGGCTTTAATCAATGACGTAATAAACGTAAAAATAATTGAGGCATTACCAGACTAACCAACAGCTTTAATTTATAATTACCCCATGAAAGCTGCCTTAATTGACGCCAGGCCTTTGCTTTATTATTTTGATCTATATTCAAGAGACCCTGCATATATAAAAGCTCTTCAACAACCTTTTTAAACTCTGGCATTCTATAAATATCTGAGGACTTCCTCAACTCATCCACCCATATTTGATACTCTGCAACATTACGAACTTTCTGCTTTTTTCCTTCATTTTCACCGTGAATTCGATAATGAGCCAATGAAGCCTGACAACTTCCCATTTTCCAATTTTTTGCAAGGCGAACCACCAAGTCCATATCTCCTATAATATGAAATCGTGAATCACATCCACTACCTAGCTCATCAAATGCAGTACGGCGAACAACTAAAGTAAGAAGTCCAACAGGATAATCTGATAGCAACTCCCTTAACACCCAACCTGAGGGAATTAATCGTTTACGAAAAAGCTTCCGAGTTATCCTTACTTCATCAACAATCCAATAATTACTACATACAAAACCAACCTTTTCATCAACAAATAAAGGTATCTGTTTTTCTAATTTATTCTCACTCCAGGTATCATCAACATCTAAAAATGCAAAATATTCACCACAAGATTTCTCTATTGCGCAATTACGCGCCTCGTATAAGAGAGTATGCTTAGGCGCATAAAAATACCTAAAATGTGAATCGTTATAACTTTTAAATATTTCAGCACTACGATCTACTGACTGATTATCCCAAAAAATTATTTCCCAGTTTGTATAGGTTTGCGCAATCACACTGTCAATTGCCTCACGAAGATACTTCTCTCCATTAAAACAATTCATAATCACCGAGACTAGTGGTTGATTATTTTGCATAAAACCTTATTATTATCTTTATAATAAAATCTTGCTCATCTTTTGTACAATCAAAATGGCAAGGTAAGGTTAATATTTCACCATATGCCTTTTCTGTAATTGGGAGTAAGTAGTCAGTTTTGTATTTTGACAACAGGTGATTAGGCTTATAATGCACTCCACATTCAATATTACTATTAATTAAATACTCTCTTAGCTTATCTCTTTTTTCTGAATTTATCACAAATATATGGGGAAGTACTTCATCAAAATTAAAATCTAAAAACTCTATCTCTTTTATATTCTTTAACCCATTTATATAGTTTTTAACTATCTCTTGTCGTTTCTTCTGAAATTCTAAAATTCTGTCAATTTGAACTATGCCAATCGCAGCCATAATATTACTCATGTGGTATCTAAAACCCTGGCAACTTACATCAAAGTCCCAACTTCTCTGGCCCGAGTACCTTTTATCTGTATCTTTTTCTACTCCGAGTAATCTTCCATCTTTAATTTTTTGGATAAACTCTTTATCATTCGATAAAATTGCACCACCCTCACCAGAAGTGATATTTTTAATGCCATCGAAACTAAAACAAATAATATCACCCTCTATTCCAATAAGCTTTCCATTCCTCTTACTTCCAAAAGCTTGTGCCGCATCCTCTATTACTCTAAGATTAAATTCTTTAGCTAATTTATAAACTTTATCCATGCCCTTTGAGCTACTTGCATAATGTACGGGCATAATTACTTTTGTATCCTTAGTTATTCTTTTTTTAGCATCTTCTACATCTAAAAAAAGTGTTTTTGGATTTATCTCACATGATACTGGCTTTGCGCCAGTTGCCGATATAGCTTGATATGAAGCTATATAAGTTAAAGACGGAACTAACACTTCATCTCCAATACCGATATTTAAAGCACTAAGCGCCAAATGTAAGGCGGAAGTGCCACTATTTACACAAACAACCTCCTTGTCTGTTCGCAGGAAATCCTTTATTTTATTTTCAAATAGCATAACTTCGGCGCCCATACCAAGAAATTCTTTATCAAGAACATCTAAAACAGCTTTTTTCTCGGCCATAGATATAGATGACTTTGACAGTCTTATCTTGTTCATCTTGTGATCTTTATCCAATAATTGCCATGATCATGTTGTCCATGCTCAATTTTTTTAAATCCGACCCCTTTAAGGAAGGAAGAGTGCTCATCTATAGTTCTTAAATACCCCCAAAATTGCCCCTTATTATAAATCCCCAATATACTTAGAACATTCTTAAAAAAAATTTTTATATCTCCTTTAATGCTATCGTCAGGCATAAACATCTCTGTTAAGTAAAACTCATCGAATTTATAATCAAAAACTTTTTTTAAGAAATCAATAATCTATACTGCTACAATAGCCAAACTGATATTTTTTCTCATTTTTTATACTTTTTGGGAATAATCCAGATATAAACTTTATGTTTTTTCTATTTTCAATCCAACGAGAATTATTTGATGGCTCTATTGCTAATATAAATTTATCGCTATTATTAGAAATGTAGTCCTCTATAATTCCATTGCCACAACCTATGGATAAAACCTCATCATAGTTCTTGGAAAACTCTAACAAATCTTTCGCTACGTTTAGTTTGTTGCTTACCCAGTTTTTAGGTAGATCATCAAATGATTTAAACTTCTCATAAAACTTTTCATCGGCAATATTCACTGAATCCACATCCATAAAGTCACTGAATTGTATTCCAAACCACTTAGTTTGCCATAATTTCCTCATAAAGCCTCCCAATTATAATCAAACGCATTCAGGTCAATATTTACACTCTCATCAGGATTATGCTCTATACTTGCCAAATTAAGCAGCATATTCTCAACAGATACCCCCCTAAAGGAAACCCATAAACCAGGATCCACTGTCAACCTTTGGTAGTTATTTTTTGATAGCCTAACACTATAAAAGCTATTGTCATCATAAACCACAAATTCAATCTCGCCTATCACAACAATTAAATTCAATGTCATTTCAGTATGCTTTTTCCAGCCTTTAGCCTCGCCCTGATTAATGGTTGATAAATAAGCCTCCCCAAATCCAGAAAATCCATCATCGCTTGTCTTCATGGCATGAAAAATATCACCCTTAGGGTGTGTGATTTGTTTTAATGGTGTTAGGGTTACGCCGTCCATTTAAGTGATTTAGACTTGGCAATATTTTCATATTCACTAATCTGTTGAATTGTTTTAGCTATCATATCTTCATTATCTTGATAATGATCATAATACCACTCAGAAGTAAATTTAATGGTGTCTTTATAATTCAATGTCGCTTGCCATTTCAATAACGTAAGCGCTTTATCACAATTAAGTTTCAACAATCCGGCTTCATGAAACGGAATATTGTCTGTTATGGTAAATGCATCGGACACATTATCAAAATGCCAATATTTACTCAAATATTCAAGCAACTGCTTTACCGTATGATTTTGTTCAGCTCTCGGTCCAAAATTAAACGCCTCGCCGTGCAAATCATCATTCTCATAAAGCTCAACACCTAAATTCAAATACCCACTTAGAGGCTCCAATACATGCTGCCAAGGTCGTGTCGCCTCAGGACTGCGTATTTCTACACTCTGCCTCTTACTCCACGCCTCCATACAATCAACAACAATTCTATCGTTTGCCCAGTCTCCACCACCGATAACATTACCAGCCCTACCTATGGCTAATTTTATATTTGACTTATTGCTTTTGAAAAAAGAGTGATAATATGACTTGATAATAAGTTCTGCAGCACCTTTGCTTCCACTATATATATCTTTTCCACCCATCTTATCATCTTCTTTATAACCCCAAACTTGCTCAACATTATCATAAGACTTATCGCTGGTGATAATAATTGCCGTACATTTGTGATTTGACCCTCTAAGCGCTTCAAGAATATTGGCTGTTCCAACCACATTAGAGGTAATAGTTTCCATTGGATTTGTGTATGAAGTAGAAACAATCGCTTGTGCTGCCAAATGGAACAAAAAGTCTGGCTTCTCATACGCCATAATCTCTGTCATTTTTGATAAATCCCTAATGTCTTCTTGATAGTGCTCGATTTTATCTTTTAACTTCAATTCTTCAAACATAGATGGAGAAGTGGGAATGTCTTTTGAAATGCCCACAATATTAGCACCAAGCTTTAAAAGCCACATAGTAAGCCATGTACCCTTAAAACCTGTATGTCCCGTTACTAAGACTTTTTTATTTTTATATATATTAGCAAACATTATTAACCCCATACTCTCCACGGAGCCTTATCCGAATTCCATAATTCATTTAACTTATGCTTATCTCTTAATGTATCCATGGGCATCCAAAAATCATGGTGTTTGTAAGTGTGCACTTCACTATCTTTTGCTAAATTCATTAAAGGTTCTTGTTCAAATACAGAGCTATCCCCGTCAACAATATAATCAAACACTTTTGGCTCGCAAACAAAATACCCTGCATTTATCCAACTCCCATCGCCTTTTGGCTTTTCTTTAAACTCTTTCACTTTATTATTATCGTCTATATCTAATGCGCCAAATCGGCCATCTGGTTGAGCAGATGTCATAGTCATAGCCTTGCCATGGGTTTTATGGAATTTTACTAATTCTTCTATATTTATATCAGCAACTCCATCACCATAAGTAAGCATAAAAGGATCTTCTCCTACAAAATCTTGAGCTCTTTTTATACGACCGCCCGTCATACTATCCAAACCAGTATCAAGTAAAGTCACCTTCCATGGTTCGCTAGAGTTATTGTGTATTTCCATAGAGCCATCAGACATGTCAATAGTTACATCACTCTGATGCAAAAAATAATTAGCAAAATATTCTTTAATGTAATAGCCTTTATAGCCTAGTAAAATCACAAATTCATTAAACCCGTGATGCGAATAAGTTTTCATAATATGCCATAAAATCGGTTTACCACCAACATCTACCATTGGCTTTGGCTTAATATCTGTCTCTTCACTTAAGCGCGTTCCAAAGCCGCCTGCTAATAATAATACTTTCATAAAATTCTCTCCCTTGTGATAATATCACCAGAATTCTTTAAGTCATTCAATAACTTCTCTAACTTTTCTGGCTTTATGTTGTTGTGAGTAGGTAGATTAAAAATATGTTTGCATGTGTATTCTGAAACATTATTCATCCCTATTTTATAATTTATCTCTTCAAAATTGCCAGTTTTTCCTGATGCTATGGATTTAAACCATATGGACAAATCTATTTTAGAATCAAATTTTTTTTCCCAATAATCCCTATTCTTAACTAAAAAACTATATCTTAAAAAAATATTTTCATTACTTTCTATGTATTTATGTGAATATATATTTAAAATTCTATTATAAAATTTTACCACCTTCTTTCTGTTGGACAGATTGCAATCTAAATGATCAATTTGAGAAATGCCAATACTTGCTAAAATATTTGATAATTTTGCTGGATAAGGATAACTTTTAATATCTTTTAAATTGTGCAATGACTCATCTAAAAAGTATGTCATTAAATATAGCTTTGACAAGGTTATATTTATCAATTTACCTAACCAATAAAAAGAAGGGTGGAGCGTTATTAAATTAAACATAAGTGTGTTTGCTATTTTTTTTGTATAAGATTTATCTAAAAACGGAACATTGTCATAATACTCATTAAAGGCATCGACGTATTTTCTGGTGTTAACGCTTACAATTCCACCAAGACCAGTATTTATAACCTTACTTCTATCTGTCGAATAATAGCCGAAATCTCCTATTGTTCCTGCATATTTATTTTCTATTTTTGCGCCGAAAGAAAGTGCAGCATCTTCAACCACTAATAAATTATATTTTTCAGCAATTTGCATGATCTTCTCAATATCACACATTTGACCAAACGTATGTTGAGCATACAAAACTTTTGTTTTTGGGGTTATTAAGGCCTCTATTTTAGATATATCAATATTAAAATCATCACTTTTTATATCACAATAGATTGGCAATGCATCACTATATAAAATAGCATTCGGGACAACTACACATGTATAAGATGGAATTATTATTTCATCGCCCTTTTGAATGTTGATTGCTTTTAATATGGCGTAAAAACCCATCCTGCCACTTGCAAATGTGTAAATAGACTTAGAATTCAATCTATTTTTTAATTTTATTTCATATTTTTCAATATCTTTGCCTTTAACAATATTAATTGAATTTAGTTTATTGTAGATATTTTTAATTTCTTCAAAGCTATTTATCCCACTAAAAATATTCATCTTATAGTGAGGGTATATTAAAAGATAATTAAGTATTTTCTTGATACTCATTTTTAAAATTTAAATGTTTTTCTTATATTAAAATCCGTCAAAGGGCTAAAAAAATTGTATTTATACCAGGTGGAAATAGAATTAATTTTCCATGGATTTTTTCTTCTGAATTCTAACAATGCATTCATACTTTCCTCCAACTCTCTTCTCTCAAAAACGATATTCCATATTTTACCTTTACCATGCTCAACCAATGAGTTGGCAGTCAAGTTATTTTGACTAGCTATAATAATGACAGATATGCCACAAGCTACTGCCTCAACAGATGATCCTGAAGCTGTACCAATAACAAGTTTTGTATTTTTAAAAAGTTCATACATATTATGATTAGATGCAATTATATTTTTCGGCAATTCCCCAAATCGCTTAATATCAACTGCTGGATGATTTTTAAAAATCACATTGTCAAAATTCTTTACGCTTTCTAACATATGTTTTGTATCTGACTCAATATAAGACCCTAAAAGTAATATCTTTTCTCCATCTTTTTGTCGTTTAAATCTAAAAATATCTTCATATCTTAAAGAGACCCCTATGCTATATTTAACTCTCTCTCTATTTTGGATGTAATATTTACCATTAACAAAAATTTCATGAGGCGCGCTTAACATATCGTCATCTAAATCATCCACATAAGAATTAAAATATACTTCATAATTCAAATAAAACTGCAGAGCTTTAAGTTTAATTTTATGACTATTTTTTCTAATAGCGTAATTAAAACTCCTCTCTATTACTTGAAATTCACTCCACGAAAATATCTTTTCTATAGAGTCAATTTTTGATAAATGCTTCCCTAAAATATATCTTGTTAAGCTATCAAAACTAAAATACTTTATATCGACCAACAAGGAATGATTAAAAATTTTATCTTCCTTGCTAACCTCCTTTTGAAGAAGGCGCAATGTTTTAAATGGATATAAAAGTATCAAACTTAATAATGTAAAAAAATCACTTAATTTTAACAATTCATATTCAAATATAAAATCTCTTTTGTCTTGATTTATTATCTTAAAAAAATGCCTCAATTTAAACGGATTTTTAGCAACTTGACATGGTCTTAAGAGTATTGCATAATTCGTATTATACTTCTCAAATAATTCATAAATTCCTGTCAAATAGTTTTCATTAAATTCTCCATTTTTGTTAACATTGTCAACCAAGCCAAAGGTGTCTATAATTATTTCTAACTCATCCCTCACTCTTTTTTTGTAATATAGCTTGTATATAACGAAAGCTATCAAATAACTAACAAGTAAATAGGAATTTATAAGATAAAACTTAAGTAGATTTTTAATGAAGAGAGCGGTGTTATTGACTTCTCTAACATTATTTAAAAAAAAACTTTTAGGAAGGCTGCTTTCATAAGGATTTTTTATTAATGTTGGATTTATAATCGTATAAATATCCCAAGGAGAGCTTCTTTTTACATTGTCTATATAGTGATGAAATTCACCTTTTTCTTGCTGATAAGAGTCATATAGTTGTTTTTTATTCATGGTTTAAAGACTTTAAAATCTTCTATATAGTTTTTATAAACCTTTAAATCTATATTATTACACCCATAAAACTCTATATTATTTATAATGGAAGCATTATAATCAGTCGTATAGGCAAAAGCACCTAAAAATTGATCATGGGGGAAGTTGCGAAAACCTAATTCAATAATATCAATATTAGACTCATTAATTGCATGCAAGTATTTTTGTACCAATAAGGTCTCAAAATCCCATTTGTTGTAGTAGCCGCCGTCCCTGAAGGTGCAATCTAAAATTTTTATATTCATTTATTTTTAAACTAATTATCCTATCTAACCATTAAGTTTGCTTTTATAAAAACAGAGCGGATTTATAATAACACCTTCTT
>Ga0257124_1002760_pt1 | contig 9924 bp, 9 predicted proteins | sample SI106_150metaG_FD_190154 | JGI IMG/M metagenome (GOLD analysis project Ga0257124, IMG submission 190154) | Marine microbial communities from Saanich Inlet, British Columbia, Canada - SI106_150 | ecosystem: Environmental > Aquatic > Marine > Inlet | place: Canada: British Columbia | collected...
AATCATTTGTCAATATTAAAGACCTGACCCTATATTTTTGTACAAGCAACCGGTCTAGTTGTATGAAGAAGAGAAGGAAAGCGATAACGCCGAGTGCTTCAACCATCCCGATAAGGGTCTCATGCCGTAAGAGGACTTGGAAATAAGCCTGCCACGTAACCCCATCAATGAACACGTCCAGGAGATTGAGCACAGCGAACGCCAGGTACATGACCACAATGAGTATCAGTGATTTCGCTGCCAAATGGACGGAAAAGGGAAGGTCCTTGAGCCAGCTCTTGAGAAGGAAGAGCTCGGCCACTCCTATCGCGAAACCGAAACAGAATGGCAAGACAAACGAGCCCGGTGTGAGACCGTATCCGTGAGCGAAGTGAAGGGCTATGAAGAAAGGAAGCACGGCCAGACCAAGCTTCGCTGATGCAAGCAGCCTCCGGCGCGTGTATGCATTAATTGTCAATACTGTTCTCCGCAAAATCATGTCCCCCTTTTCCTTCCACTTCATAATCCGAAATTCTTCAATCGTCAATATTCAAACTACAATATTAAGTATTCAATTCTTAAAGCTTTAGTTCACTTTGATCTTTAGGCACTTTAGCTCACTTCACTTTCTAATTCAATAATTGCACTATCCTTTCAAACAGTTATTAGCACTTATTGCAAAGTTCATTCAAGAGCATCTCAAAACAAATAGGAATAGACACTGCTATTGTTCCGATTCTTCTTGAAAGCAAGAATAAAGATTTTGCTGCATCTTTAAAATTCTAACATCTTCAGAATCAATCGCTTTTTGTATATTATTTATCGTCGAATATTTAATTGTATTTTTGTAATCTTTAGAAATACGCCCTAGGGTGTTATTGCATTTTGCAGAGAATTCTGTCAAATTTTGATAATAGCCTCCCCAGCCGATTCCCGCAGGCTTAATTATTCCGAATGTCTGATTAGGATAAACTTCGGTTCCTCGAGAAACCGGTAATTTGTCTGGAGAAATCATGGAGATTACTTGAACACCTGCGAGGTTTGCAAAAATATAGGCATTATCAAATTTTTCAAATATATAATAGGCTGACGTTCTAAGGATATTATAAATAAGGTTTGGGTTACTTTTGAGACCTAATGCGAGAAGCTTTTCATTACATAATAAAATATGATGCGTAGTTTCACCTGCGGTAGCACCTCGATCTCCCAAAAGATAGCCTCTCCAATTGTTTTCAAGTTGTTCTAGTTTATCCTTCAGTTTAATTGCAATAGGGTGCTCTATGAATTGCATAATCCAAAGCGCTCTTAAACCGATTGATATTGCAAACTTGCCAAGCTTATCATCAATGGGAATATTTTTTAAATTACCTTCTTTAAATGGATGAAAGACATTATTGGCAAAAAATGTTTCTGTCTTATTAAGAAGCCCTTCGCAATCAATGCAAAGCAATTTTGTTTTTGCAAGATCTTGCTGTCTATAGGGATTTCCATTATTATTTTCGGCAATTAAGAATCCTGTAGCAGAGGTTTTTTTAAGATATTTGCCTAGAAATCGAGGAAGTATATGGCTATTTTGTAAGTCGGTATTTCTTTTACAGAGCTTGCAAAGTGGCTCCATGTTAATTATCCTTATTCAACATACTATCAGTATTTATATATAAACAGCAACGGTGGTGTCATGTGGGCCCTATATTCTTCCTTATCTGTATTTTTCAACTTGCTCCACAGGCATGAAAGAAAACAAGCTGCCATCATTAAGAACTGAAAAGGCAGCCCCGTCTTCAGTGCCAATAGTTTCTTCTTTCAACTCATATTCAATTAGCCTTTTAAAGTCTTGCCTCTCTAAAATCTCTATTAATTCTCTTTCCATCAGAAATAAGGAAAATAAATCACCAACTTGCTTTCTAAAACCATACCGGTTACCTCTAGGAAAAAATACTTCACTTCTAACTCCACCAATATTTACCTCAATTCCAATACCCATTTTTAACACATTTTGGTAGTCTAATGCCTTCTCGTTAAGTTCTGTATAGTCAATTCCATCTGATATGGCATTGTGTCTTTCTGTGAGCAGTTCACCTAAACGCCAAAAACCTGAAAGGTAGGCTATTTTTTTGTAATGAACTAAAAGGCGTCTAATTTGTTCATTGGTACTCATTTCTTCAGGAACAAATTCGGGATCCACAACGGTCACATTGACCCTCTCAGTACTGCGTGGCAACTGGCTAATAATACCATATTTAGGTGAATGTTGATCATGATTCGCTTTTTTCAAAAAAATATCTTGTATCGCAGTAGTTATACTTCCTTTTCTGCCTTTTGATTCAATGTAGTACTGTTGGTTATCTTTGATAAAGTAGAAGTCACATCTTTTACCAGGGCCATCAATAAGACCGATTCTGTTCTTGTTTACTGAAAATATTTTTGATGATAACCCAATGCAAATCCCAACTGCTAAAACTTCAGAAGACCTTGCCTGTAACTCATTGTTTTCATCACTTAACAGATATAACCCACCATCGCTAGAAATTCCAATTGATGAGACAATATCTATAAATGAATTTATAAATCTCATTGAGACGTTATTTCTAAATCTTCCAATGTAATGAACACTAGCATAGTGAATGATATTTATAGGCGACAATTTAATTCCATGCTGGCGTATAGTACGATATTGAGCTTGATCAAATAGTGATCTATCAATTGTTGAACCATGGCAGTCTAAAAAATTAACGGGTATATTTCTTTGACTAAATAACTTATTAAACATAAAATTCATCCTGTTTGTTAGAAACACTATACTTATTTATTCTGCCATGAGAATGTTAACACCGAAAACAATATATTTGGTGTCCCCCCACCAATTCAATTCTCAACCATTTGGTTTTACATGTAGTTGGCCAGGCACTTGTTCCATCTCGATGATCTTTGTGTTACTGTCTGACTTAAATAAATTATTGATTGTGTCGCGATAATGTTTTGGCATTTGATATCCAAGATATATGGAATCAAGTACCATAAAGCGTTCCCATTTAACATTTCTCTTAGAATCATCACCATCTGGAATATCTATAACAATACGATATTCTTCCTCATACTCCCAGTCTGAGGCCTTATTGAAAATAACATCTTTTATGTATCTGTCCAGCTTGTCAGCAAAATCTTCTATTCTAATTGCAATGTACTTTCCTACATAGTCAACCATTCGTGCTTTAAAGATATCACTTCCAATCATTCGAAATCCCAAGCAGAATCCCTGGTGGTTGTCTGCATAGTGTGACCACATTAGCATATTATCATTGCTACTAGACAGGCACAAAACTCCAATATCAATAAGAGCTTTCTCAAGTTTGTACCGGTACTCTTTCTGAGAATCATACTCCTCACCTTTTAAATTGGCATTAATGTGCTCTACCATAATCTCGGTACCAAGACTTGCAGGCATTTTTAATTTTTTAGGAGAAGATCCAAGAATAGAAAAACAACAATCGAATGGATCATTAAATGATCGTGGGTCTGCAAACCAAATTCTTTTATTTATGAGACTGGCTATGGAGTTTGCAGAGAATGCACTATATTTATATAACACACTTGGAATATCTTTTTCATTTTCCATTTATTTAAATTCTTATTTTACATTTGAAGCGGATATCTTCTTTTGAGCATCAATAAGAACAATATATTTCTCATTATTAAGGCCCAATTCTCTTAAGATTTTTTTCACCTTCATTTCCTCTTCGGATAAAAAAACAGAATAACCTTTATTGACTTGTCAGTATCATGGGCTTTTTTATAGATTTCAACTTGATTTTTCAAGTTTTGAGGCAGCTTTGTATTGGATGCCAATTTGAATTCAACAAGAGTTTTGTCAGAAGCGCCTTTGGAAATCGCAAAATCAACTGGACCACGACCCTCATTTGCTTCTCTTGTTACAGCTGATTGTGATGCAAACCACGTCAATCTAAACATAATATGAATATCTGCTTCACGTTTTATTGGATCACCTTTAACATAAAAAATACGATACCCATCTTTATCCTCTATAACGCTCTTCAGGAAAAGAACGCGCTCATAACTTTCAGAAAGAGTATCTCCTTTCTTAGTGTAGAAATCTGTTTCTTTCGCCAACCGGTCAATGAACTTTGATAAGTCAGAAACAAAAAGGTTATAGACTTCTTCTACTTTTTCTTCGCTGACTGATTGTGCTTTATCACCATGATTTTCCTTGAAGCGAATATAATAATCTAATAATTCTGGGTATTTCCGAATCACCGCTTTCACTGCCGCAGCAATATCACTTTTTCTAGGCGCTTTTTTCCTGCCTTTTTTGGTGTATTCAGGTTTTGGCAAGTTTTGGGAAAAATAAAGATTCAACTGTGAACGTAACGAATCATTTGGTACAGACGTAACGATATCGTGATATTGACGAAGTAAATCAGATTTATTTATCCACGTATCATCTTTCGTTAATAAATCTTTTGGAGTTAATAAAACAAAATCATCGTTATAAACAGGTAATTGATATTTTTCGGATGCCCATGTTTTTGTGTCATAATTAAAACTTACATGCCTTATAGCAAATTCTTGAAGAAAAACTTTGTCAATATTTTGCTGAGCAAACTTTTGCGTATAATCCAATAAATAACCTTTTATCAGATTTGTAACAAAATCACTTATGTTATCACGCCCAGTCTTTTCTTTAATTAAGCAAAGTTTTTCGAGATGGGAGCTGCGTGATATTTGCGTAGTATTGAAATCAGAAAAAATTCCGTTCAAATTGTTATTCAGTGCCCTTGCAAACTCTATCCCCGGACCTCTTCCACCATTTCCAATTTCACTATAACCAAGCCAAGTCTGCTTGACTTCTGGAAAACAATACCAGCTTCTTAATAATCCGTCATTAATATTCATTGAAGTCGATTGGTCACGTAGAAACGCCACATAACGCAATATTTCATTATGCAGATTCTGATACTCTTGTTTCTTGCTATTGAATAACAAAAATGGATCTATAAACAAAGGAAGATCATTAATGAGGGAAATATTAAATGCTCCATATTCTTTTGTAACATCAGTGCTAACATTAAAAAAATCAGAGAAATATACTTTCATCCAAAATACCTCTGCATAAGTGAGTTGAAGTGGTTGTCCATTTCGTCAAGTGACACACGCATTTTTTGTTTTGTTGTTTGAACTAATATAAATATATATTATTAGGGTCAGACACTATTTATATTGCCTTCTTAAATTTTTGATATCTTATATTAATTAGCTCTCTGTTTGGCCACAATTTCTGAGAAGACGGTAATATAATTTTAGATTTATGTAAATCCTTTAATCCATGCTGAAGCATCGGGCCATCTTTTTCTTCTAATATATCTCCTCTCACCTCAATAATGTAATCAGGATTGATACCAAGAATAAAGCTGTCAAAAGCGGCATGGTGTAGTTTGCATAGAGCAATTCCATTGTCTACTGTTGGCATACTTTCAGGTTCGGAATCAGGTATTATATGAGCAGCATCAAGTAGTTCTAAGTGCTTCAGCCTGCAGAACGCACACTGAGATCGGTAAGCATCTAGGACTTTTTCTCTAAAACCTCTCTGATGAAGTCTCGTTCTGACGGTAGTCGTAATGTAGGCACGTCTAGCAGTAGAATCTTCTCTAACCTGGCTCGGTTCCTTATAAATTGACTCTGATTCGTCTACAGCAACAGTAAATGTTAAATTAGTAGGTTTGTCAGCAATTATGTAGACAGGCCACACTGCTAAATATTTACCTGGAACAATTCCATGTAAATATACTAAAGGAATATTTTTATTGAGTGTTTTTCTTAGTCCGACATTATCTCGGTGTTCTGGATCAGTACCACGATATCTATATGAAAGAAAACCTTCTTGATTAAAACTGTCATCATAAGGTCCTTTTGGAGACGTGTTAATTGAAAGAGGTAAATCTAGAATCTTAGGTTTAAATATTCCTTGTGGTGATATTAAAGGTATTCGTTGGTTTTGAAAAACAAACCCAGTTTCAAGTAATTTTCGTGGAAGAACATCGCCATGAATACTGACCTGTTCTGATAACCAATTAAAAGCAGCTAGTCTAACTTCATGGTCTATAGACATACTTGTTTCTCGTCTTTCTATCAGGATGCTAATAGAGATTCAGACTTTCCAATTAACAGATCAATATTCAATCCACTTGTCGCATCTTTAAAAAAATCATCTATTTCATTAACCGCTTCATATGATAGATATCTAACCTTCTTTTCGAATTCAATCTTTCTAAAAGTAGGACGTTTGATTTGATCCAACAAGCGATTACATTTTGATTTTGGTGCTACAATAAAGAGTGGATAATTACTATTAGGAGCAATTATTTTCAAATCTGAAAATCGCAACAAACCGGAATAAATGGAAGTAGAATGCTCGACTTCAAAGGCCGCATCAATTCTAAACTCTTCTTTCCATACCACATCAATATTTTCAACATATTTAGAAGGTGTGTCTATGCCAGCTGTGAATTCAGCTTCGAAATTATTAAACTGGTATTCTTTCGTGATTCTCGATTGATCGTTACGAGGTATCCAGACTTTTGATCCTGCTTTTTGTCCTAAGCGCAGGAGCTTCCATTGCATTTGTACATGCTCAGAGACTTCTTTGTTATCATAAGAATCTTCTTCAATATTTTCTTTTACTGCTTTCTCCTCTTCGGCTTCTTTCTCGTAAACTATATCCTTCTTTTCTTCAATCGGATCACCATTTTTTATTCGCATTAGTATTGAATATAAATCATCGTATCTTGAATAAAACTCTTCTAGTTTGACTTTGGAAACATTTGCAAAGCCTCGCAAGCTATAATTCTGTTTATAATTGAAGAGCTTATTGAATTCATTGAATGGCAATTCTATTTCTAATGGATTAGCAATAAAATATACCAAATCCCATCCTTCAGTTGTCTCTCCCTTTAAGTTTTTCCAAAGTTCCCTAGATAAATCAGGATTAATTGTCTTGTCTGCAATTTTCCCTAAGAGCTTTATAGTATCTCCTTCAACAATAAGCACATCATCACCAATTGACATGCTTTCAAACTTTGATCTATTCGCATCGGAATCACGTGATCCCCAAACTGCAATTGGTCTATTCCCGAAAATATTGGTTAACCGTTCTCTTAGATTACGATCTACATACCTAAAAACCCGTTCAGGTTTTACCTTATTTTTTATTGTGTCTTCATAATGTACCATCTGCTCATGATTACTTTTAGCCATGTATAGTATAAATACACTTTTCATGATTTGTTGTATACAAAAGAAGTTAAATAGAAAAACTTCTGCGAATATAAATGTATATGAAAAATCTTACTTCTTATAAAACAAGTAAAACTATCTTTTTGAAGATATTTAATATGTGGTAAAAGGAATTGTAACAACTGCTTAATGATCGTTATTATAAAAGAGTGGGGGTGTTTTGCAAGACAAAAGACACTTAGCCACAGACTTACACAGACTAAACGCTGAAGTTAAAAACGAAATGAAAAAAGAGGAAATTAAACATCAGGATACATAGGAAAGTAACAGATAAACAATCTTACATTAAAAACATATAATTCTACGATTTGTTACTCAACTTCGCCGTATACAACCAAGTGACGATCGCTTACAATTTTTACCGAAAGGCCTGAAAGACCTATGTTACTTAGTTGCTGTTCGACTTCAGCAGTTTCAAATGAAGCGCATAACGAATTATAAAAGTCTTTTTTAAGTATTTCAGGCTCGTTACCAGAGTATTCATTAACAAGCCAATCAGCCCTCTCTTTACTATCAGGTCGAAAAAGATCAACAATGAATATTTTTGTTCCTGAAGAACCATAATCAAGAATGGTTTTCCATAAAACTTCCGGATCATGCAGATGGTGATACAAACTATTACTAACAATCAAATCATATGGAATCCCGGGTATTGGAGCCACAGGTATTTCGGCCTCAATAAACGTGATATTGCTAAGAAGCTCAACCTCTCTGCATTTTCGCTGGTTTGCTAATTCAATCATAATAGCCGCTCCATCAATTCCTATAACTGTAGAATCAGGAAAACGCTTTGCAAATCTGAAAGTAATATCTCCAGGCCCACAACCTAAATCCAGTATCGTGCCTTTTATCTCAGTATCCGGAAATTCAATATCAAATATCTCAATTACCCGGTTGTTAATTTTTTCAAAATCTGCATTTGCATAGGCAATGGCATGTTTGGGATCGTCCATTAATTCTTTCTCAACTATTCTTTCCATATCAAATTATTTATTCAGATTAATCATAAGTTATCATTTCTGACTCATTGTCCGGAGGTACTCCTTTAGCAGGGCATCATCTTCTGCATTTACAGACTCACTGTATCTCCCGGGTTGGTGCATGGCATTCATTACGTTCAGCCACTCTTGATAGGTATAACCAGCGGCTTCTATGTCCGGCACCGGGTGACAGAGTGAACATTTATATCTGTAGAGCTTCTCTATCTCTGATACCTCCTTCTCTGCAGCCGTTACCGTGTAGCCTGAGATAATCTGCAGAGTAATGATGAGTGATACTGTAAGAAACATATAGAGTTGGAAACGCCTCTTCATATTAAATTCTCCTTTCCAAGTCAAATCACCCTTGACGGCAAAACCTTTATTTGAAAAGAAATACTATCTTTTAGAAGAAATTTAACCACGAAAGAGACGAAAAATCACGGAAAAAAGGAAAACAGAATGTTCGCCGCGAAGGCGCGAAGAGCGCAAAGGAAAGAGGAAAAAATTGGACACGGATTAATACAGATTAAGGGATTTAAGAATTCAGGGATTGAAAAGAAACAAGGCACGGATTTTAGCCACTCCCCGGACTGGAAAGCGCCGAGGACAAGGACTTCCACAGACTAAATGCTGAGGTTAAAAAAAGGAATGAAGTTTACCATTTACAACAGGCAGTAGACATAAAGGAAAAGGGAATTTACGGTTTGGAAAAATAGGGATATCTGAATTATTTATTAATTAATTTAAACATTTTATCTGCCAGTTCAGAATCAAGGCTTTTCAGTATTTCATACTGCTCTAAAGCAGAGTCTTTATCGTTTGATACATTATAAACAAAACCAAGATTATAATAAGACATTGCATAGTCCGGATCTCTCTTTATTACAACCTTTAACGACTCAATCGCCTCTTCATACATGTATAAATTCATATAGAGATAACCGAGAGTTTTATGAGACTTTGCATCATCAGGGTTGATCTTTGCTGCCTGCTTTAATGACTCAATCGCTTCTTTATACATGCCTGATTTAAGATAAGCAATTCCGAGATTAAAATGAGTATTTGCATCATCAGGATTCTTAATTGCTGCCTGCTTACATGCCTCTAACATCTCCTTGTCCTCGGCGCCTTTTGCCCGGGGAGCGCTAGAGTCCTTTGCCAGAGACATACCGCCTGACAATACCAGACACAAGGTTGCCGTCATTATTAATAGATATGGTCTCTTCATATGTAGATAATTAGAATGTTGTAGAACTGATAGATTTAACCACGAAATACACGAAAAATCACGAATAAAAAGAGGGAATTTGCCCACGGATTTTCACAGACTAATAAAGAAAGAAGAGGCCTTTGGGATTTGCGATTGACTAGTGACGGACACTCCGCCATCATTAGGCGAAGTGTCCGTCATATTAAGTTAAAAGAATTCATTAAATTTGACAGTTAGACAGACAAGGAACAGGAGCTGTTCCATCATCCTATTCCTTTCCTTTATCATGTGGGGCTTTTACCTCGACTATAGCATCTGAACTGTTACCTTCCCCATCAGTAGCTGTGGCCGTTATCGTATAAGTTCTACCAGTGCCCTTGCCTTTACGTTCCGATCTAAGTTGTAGTGTGATTTCTCCAGTAAGCTGGTCTATCACAGGAGTGGTAT
>Ga0257124_1002766_pt1 | contig 9911 bp, 9 predicted proteins | sample SI106_150metaG_FD_190154 | JGI IMG/M metagenome (GOLD analysis project Ga0257124, IMG submission 190154) | Marine microbial communities from Saanich Inlet, British Columbia, Canada - SI106_150 | ecosystem: Environmental > Aquatic > Marine > Inlet | place: Canada: British Columbia | collected...
TAATGGATCTACAGATGATAGTCTAAAAAAAATCAACACCTTTTCGCATGATAAACGAGTAAAAATAATTAAGCTCGATAAGAATTTATTTCCTGGAAGTCAGATAGAGTCTGCTTTTGGAATTGGATTTAAAAAGTCAAGTGGAGAGTACATAAGCATATTGTATGCAGATGACTGGTATTTGCCAACTAAAATAGAAAAACAAGTTGATTTATTTGACAGATCATATAGTTCAGTTGGAGTAATCTATTGTCATGGATATCGCTATTTTGAAGAAACTAAAGAGTTGATTAAATGGAAAAGGCAAGAGGTGCGTGGCTACATCTTTAAAGAGTATTTACTGAATGGCGATGTTGTTATTCCTATCTCTCCTCTTGTAAAAAGATATTGTTATGAAATTATTGGACTAAATAATTTATGGACAGGGTCAGAGTATGATTTTCTTTTAATGAGTCAATATGTAGATTTTGATTTTGTTGATGACAATCTTGTTGTGATGAGAGAGCATAGAGGAAATGATGCTAAAAATATATACTCTGTATATCAGAGAGTGAAGAGTTTTCATACTGAGGCCTTATTAACTGGAGATGCAAAATCTAGAGCAGGAAGGTTGGTAGCAAGGAGGGTTGCGATGGATTATTTAGCTTATGGTCTGAATTTTATGACTAGACTAGATATGAAATATGCAAAGGTAGCTATTTTTGATGCTATTCGTTTATATCCGCTCTATATATTTAAGCCAAAACTATTGATATCTCTATTTTTATTGTTTCTTCCCTTAAATGTAGCAAAATATTTTTTAAAAAACTCTGGAAAAATGTACCTTTTAGAAAAAGAAATACATGTGTAATTTTTTAATCTACAACTTATCCAATTGGTTGATTTTGCTTTATCGAGATGAGGCAAGGTATCCTTTTTTGTAATGTCACAGTTAATAACGATTGTTATTCCAGACTTGGAGATTGGTGGTGCCGAGCGATTAAGCATAAATCTTGCCAATCATTGGGTTACTGAAGGATATACAGTAGAATTTGTAGTAATGAGGCGTCAAGGTGAACTTATAAACTTACTATCTAAAGGTATAAATATTGTAGATCTGAATGTAGATCGAATATATAAAGTTGTTTTTCCGTTAGTAAAGTATTTACGAAAAAAACGCCCAAAAATTATACTTTCGTTCATGTGGCCTTTAACATCAATATCAGTTGTTGCATGGTTAATTGCAAAGAGACAAGGTAAGTTATTTTTGAGTGACCATATACAATTGTCCCATGCTAGTGTTCATGAGTTGTTTATCTCGCCATTATTGGTTAAGATTATAATAAAACTGACATATCCTTTTGCTACTGGTGCCATAGCTGTGTCGCACGGTGTTAAAAAAGATATTAAAAAATTGGGAGCATTGCCAGACTCACTGATTAAGGTTATATACAATCCTGCCGCAACTAGAATATCTTTAAGCCGGTCCCCTGAAGATGTTCAACAAAAATTGTGGGGGGATAAATTTAAACACCATATTTTATCTGTTGGAAGACTCAAAGTTCAGAAAGATCATGAGCTACTTTTACGATCTTTCTCACTTATTCCTGCTTCTTATAATGCAAAACTTGTTATTTTGGGAGATGGTGATTTGTACGGTCATTTAATGAATCTAGTTCAGGAGCTTGGACTAGAGGAGCGTGTCTCCATTCCAGGATTCACTATTGATACTTCACCTTGGTACAGAAGTGCAGATCTTTTTGTTCTATCTTCTCGCTGGGAGGGGTTTGGAAATGTCATAGTTGAAGCGCTTGAATGCGGTGTTCCTGTGGTTAGTACAGATTGCCCAAGTGGACCAGCTGAAATACTTGATAATGGGCGTTATGGAACTCTTGTACCAGTGGGAGAGATTGAAGAATTGGCTTTAGCCATGATTAAAAGTCTAGATGACATTCATGATCACGTCGCTTTAATTGATCGCGCTAGAGATTTTTCTGTCCCTAAAATTTCTAAACAATACTTGGATTATTTCTTTAATTAATATGATAAATTTAAGTCGTACCCGTAATTGCCCTTTATGTGATTGTAGGGCTACTTCAGATGCTTTTCCTTACGCTAATGAATTTCATGGTATTTTGTTTAACTATCTTAAGTGTGGCAACTGCTCTAGTGTTTTTGTTGATCCAATTCCAAATAGTCAGACGTTTGCACGCATGTATTCTAAAGATACTTATCACGATTGTTATTATAACGATGAAAATGAAAGCGAAAGTTATGCAAAATCTGTAAATTTATTAAAGAAATATGTTTGCGATGGCTCTAAAGTCCTTGATTATGGTTGTGGTTTAGGTGATTTTCTAAAGGTATTGAATTCTCAAGGGTTTGACCCATATGGAGTAGAGTATGACAAAGACGCTGCAAAATTTGCGAGTGATACTGTAGCTTGTGATGTATGGACAGTTGAAAAATTCACGTCTCCCTCGTTTAAACAAAATTTTGATGTAGTTCATCTGGGCGATGTACTTGAACATCTTCCTGAGCCAATAGACACTCTTAATAAGATATTGGAGAAACTTAAAATAGAGGGTATTCTGTTTGTAGAAGGTCCAGTAGAAAACAATCCAAGTCTAGTCTATTTAGCATCTACAATTTTTGGCTGGATAAAGCATATATTAAAACCAGGTGTTACTTCCAGTAATCCTCCACACCATCTTTTTAGGGTTGACGCAAAACAACAACTGGCATTTTTTAACCAAGTAAACTCATCTCTTGAGCTAAATTATTGGCGTGTTTATGAGTCAGGGTGGCCTTATATAGGTGGAGGTATAGTTAAAGGAGCTATTGCAAAAATTGCAATTTTTTTTGGTGGGAAATCTTTCTTTGGCATAACATTTGGTAATAGATTTCAAGCTGTCTTTATAAAAAAATGAATGTACTATACATTACATATGATGGACTCCTTGACCCATTGGGGAGTAGTCAAATTCTCCCTTATATTAAGGGAATTTCTACCCATCAAGATGGCGTTGTAATACTTAGTTTCGAGAAGCCAGAACGTTTTTCACAGGGCCAACAGTCAATGTTATCAGACATAATGGATTATAGAATTCATTGGAAACCTCTACGATTCACAGAAGGCCTTGGATTTATGGGCAAGTTATGGGATTTGAGCCGTATGTATTTTTGGTCTTTTTACTTAGCAAATAAATATACTACGCAAGTTGTGCATGCACGAGGTCATGCGCCAGCTCAAGTTGGTCTTTTTCTAAAACGAGTGCTAAAAAAGAAACTTATATTTGACTTTCGTGGTTTATGGGTAGATGAACGTATAGATAAAGGGGGATGGGATTTAAGTAACTTTTTTCATCGTTTGCAGTATAAATATTTCAAAAGAGTTGAAAAAAAGTTACTTGCTCAAGCTGATCAGATTGTGGTTCTGACAAATAAAGTTGTTAGCGAAGTTGTTAAATTAGGGGCAAGCCCACCTTCAAAAATTACAGTTATTCCCTGTTGTGCGGACTTCAATCATTTCCCACTTTTAACTGATATCAGTATATTAGAAGCTAAAACCTTAACAGGAATACCCGATAATGCTTTCGTTCTAGGGTATTTGGGCTCGGTGGGTGATATGTACATGTTAGATCACCTTTTTCACCTATATGAACTCACTAAAAATGTGCGCGATGATTATCATTTATTAATAATTACGCAAGATATTACTGCATTAGAAGATTTGATGAAACGCTATTTGAAGCCACATTTACATAGTTTTATCCATATCAAGTCAGCAAGTCGAGATGATGTTCCAAGGTTATTACCAGCAATAAGTATAATGGTAAGCTTTATATCGCCCTCATATGCGCGTATTGCGGCATCACCCACAAAGATTGCCGAGTGTTTTGCAGTCGGCATTCCTGTAATAGCTAATGATGGAGTTGGGGATGTTGCAAAAATTATTAATAAGTTGGATGGTGGCAAGATAGTTGATCCATTTTCTGATGAAGACTTAACGAAAGTGTCACATGAATTGGGTAAGATCAGCGCTAAAGGAGGATGTCGTCTTCGTGATGTTTCTCGTCCTATATTAGGGTTGGAATTGGCTAATAAAAGATATAAATCTGTTTATGAAAAAATAATATGAGGTGTTGTTTATGATTAATGTTGTTATTTTGAATGGTGGTCGTGGCGCTTCTTCGACTATTCCGGCCTTATTGGAAAAGCAGGGTTTAAATATAACCTCTATTGTCAATGCTTATGATGATGGTAAATCTACCGGGGAAATTCGTAAATTTTTTGGAATGTTAGGCCCATCAGATATACGAAAAGTTCAGGAGCTTATGTTGCCCAAGGATGATTTAGACTACCATAACAATTTGAAATTGTTTCAGTATAGGTTTCCGTTAAATGTAGAACGTAGAGAGGTATTGCCCCAATTACAATCATTTGTAGATGAAACACGTGAGGATATAGCTGGTATAAGCATAAAAAGTGCCAAAGTTCGAGAAATATTACGAATATTTATTGGCGAATTTTTATCGGGTCTTAATATTATTGAGCGTGTAAATAATGAAGTTTTCGATTTTTCTGATTGTTCTATTATGAATTGTATCTATGCAGGCGCGTTTTTGGCTTGCAATCGTAACATTGAGCAGGCCACAATGTCCATTGATCGTTTGTTTAAATTACGTGGTACGGTTCTTCCGACCAGTATTGAAGATAAAAAATTGGTGGCACAACGTGAAAATGGACAAATATTATATTCAGAAGCTGAAATTGTGGAATTGCGCTCTAATGTTCGTGTGGAGTGTATCTATTTACTTGATAAGAGTCTCAACAAAGCTAATTTTGAGTTGTTAAGTAATACTGAAAAATGTTATTATTTGAAACGACATAATTGCTATGTTGGAATCTCATCAGGTGTTAAACTGGCATTGAAACAGGCTGATGTTATTATATATTCTGCTGGAACACAACATTCCTCACTGTATCCTACTTATATATCTGCCGGATTAGCACAAACTATTGCCGATAATCATTCAGCATACAAGGCTTTTATTACCAACATTGGTGCAGATTATGAAACTCCAAGTTATAGTGTTTCAGACTATATCCGCGGAGCTCATCGTTATTTAAATTTATCTGATAAACGTTCTTATAGTATGGAAGAGTTGTTTGATGTAATGTTAATAAACAAAAGCCGTATTAAAGCAGATGAAACTTATGTTGAGTTTGACGATGAGGTTAATAATATTCCAGTGTCTTTAATTATAGATGATTTTGAATCACATACTCAACCTGGAAAACATGATGGCAACAAAGTGATTGAAACAATACTGAATTTGTATAGTGCTAATTTGTCTTTATAAGTAGTATGGATTCCAATGATGAGTATGAAAAACTATTAATTAGAAAAAAATTATTAATTTTTGACTTTGATGGAACATTGGCAAATACAAGTAAATTTCATGCTAAAGCATTTTCTCAAATACTAAATCCATTGGGACTTATTGTAGATTATTCCAGTATTGCAGGAATGAAAACACGAGATGCAATTTGTGAATGTTTAAAAAATAGTAATGTAAAACTAAGCCATAAAGAGATAGAATTTTTTGTTTTGGAAAAGCAAAAAATTGCACGAAATATGATTGGTACAATGTTAGAGCCAATTCCTGGAGTTGATGAGTTTATTCATTGGGCCAAAGATAGATTTCAACTTGGGATAGTTACATCTGGATCTAATGCCACAGTATCAATTGCACTAGGTAAGCTCGGATATAAAGACTATTTTGATCCATTTATTTGCGCAGATAATGTAGACTGCTCAAAACCTAACCCATCTGGATTTTTATTGGCTGTAAAACTTTCAGGTTATGAGAAATCAGACTGTTTAATATTTGAGGATTCTGATAATGGCGTGGAGGCTGCAAAACGTGCAGATATTTCTGTAATTGATGTAAGGAAACAAAGCTTTTCCACATTGGTAGAGTTAATTTCACAAGGCAAGGGTTGTAAAAAATGTTAAAAAATATCAACAGATGTTTTGTATGTGGTAGTAGTGATTTAAAAAAAGTTAATTATCTTAACTATAATAGCTCTAGTTATATGAGAAATATTGGATATTTTTTACCAAATATGCTTGTTTCAATTCTGCGCTATTTTAGTAAAAGTTTTTCTGGTTTTTATCATTCAATAGAAATTAATAAAAAATATTTTTCTGATCGTAAGGTGAATTACTGTATGTCATGCTTAACAGGCTTTGTCGATCCAAAATTTTCTGAATCAGAACTTGATAGGTATTATTATGATTTTTATTGGAAAAACAGAGTAAGTCATGAAACTTCGTATAATAAGCTGGAGATTACAGATGACAACCTGAGACTGGCAAAAGAAAGAATTGAATGGATAGAAAAGAACGGGTGTATATATAATTCAGTGATCGATTTTGGGGCTGGAGATTGCTCTGCATCATTAGTTTTTAGCAAAACTTTAACTCCTTCCAGTGTGTGTGCTGTGGATAAATCTAATCAAACAGGTTTAATAGCAAAATCGTTAGATATTAAATACTATGATTCTATTAGCGCCCCTTCCAGTGCTGATTTAATATTTTCTGCACACTCGATCGAACATGTGCATGACTTGTTTTTGATTATGGAACAAATTTCAAAACAAATAAATAATGAAGGGTACTTGTTTATTGAAGTTCCAAACATAGCTAATTTTAATACGCTTAATGTAATGTCTCATACTCCTCATACATATATGTTTTCAAAAAAGACGTTTATTAATTTAGCATCAATTTTCTCGTTTGAATTAAAATCGATTGAGGCGGTTGGGCCTAAATGGTCTGTGAGTTATGCAAATTTAGGGAGCGAATATAAGCATTGTGCTGATTTAAGGGTCCTTATGAGGAAGAAGCCTTGTGCAATCTAAATCAGGTATTTTTTAGATAATGAATTCTCTTAGATGCTGTGATTGTTAATATACGTAATTAGTTTAATTAAGGTGTGAGTAGTATGTTAAATCAAGATAATAAAACAGTCGAAAGTTTTGGTGATGAATGGACTAGAATGAGTCAAGATAGGCTCGATGAAAAAGAAAGAGGAGAGATTTTTGGTGATTATTTTTCAATTTTTCCATTTGATTTGATTAACACTGACTCAATTGGTTTTGATATGGGTTGTGGTAGTGGTAGGTGGGCTGCAGTTATTGCACCTAAAGTAAAAAAAATATTTTGTATAGATGCTAGTTTAGATGCAATAAATGTAGCAAAAGAAAATTTAAAAAGTTATGATAACATTGAGTACCAGGTGGCTAGTGTCGATCAATCAAATTTAGAATCTGACTCTTGTGATTTTGGTTATTCATTAGGCGTTCTTCATCATTTGCCAGACACTGCTTCAGCAATTTCGTCATGTTCTGTGCTCTTAAAAAAAGATGCACCTTTTTTATTGTATCTTTACTATGCATTTGATAACAAGCCAATATGGTATAAGCAAATATGGAAAATCTCAGAATTAGCAAGAGGTATTATTAATAGAATGCCCCCAACATTGAAGTTTTTCATGTCAAATATTATTGCTGCAACAGTTTATTATCCCTTTGCTAGGTTGGCAAAATTACTAAGCATTACTGGCTTTAGTGTTGATAATTTTCCATTATCTTATTATCGTGATAAGTCTTTTTATACGATGTGTACAGATTCTAGAGATAGGTTTGGCACACCATTAGAGAAAAGATTTTCAAAAATAGAGATTGAAAAAATGATGGAAAATGCAGGTTTTTATAATATCCGGTTTTCACGTTCAAAACCGTATTGGGTAGCGGTAGGGCGTAAGAAGTATTAGTACTTAATTCAATGTACAATTTACAGAAATTAATAACCTATTAAAAAGTTGAGAGATTATTGTTTGAGCAATTTCTATGAAAATGAAAACAATTAAAATATTAGCAGCGATAGTAACCCATAATCGCAAGGATTTGCTAGCAAGATGTATCGATCATATTAATAATCAATCACGAATGCCTGATTCTATAGTTGTGATCGATAATGGCAGTACAGATGATACACAAGCCACGCTAGAGGAAAGGGGTGTGCGCTCAATTAAACAAGACAATCTCGGCTCTGCTGGTGGATGGAAGCGCTGTATACAAGTTGCACTTGATGAAGATTTTGATGCTGTTTGGTTAATGGATGACGATGGTTTTCCTGATGTTGATGCATTGAGAATTTTAGAAGAAAATTTATCACCTGGTATTTCAGCTGTGTCATCTGTTGTTTTAAACGAAAATGACAATAATAAGTTTGTTTTTCCTTTTCCGGTTCTTGATAAAAATTTATCACCTGTTTTATTTTCATTTAAAAGAAAAATAAGAAAATTGGATAAATTAAAGAAAATATCTAATAGAAATAGCTTTCCTTTTGCACATTTTTTTAATGGTGCCCTTATACCGATTTCTTCTATTGACAGTATAGGAGCAATTAATGATATGTACTTCATTGCTGGAGAAGAAGTTGATTATTTTAATCGGTTGAGTTCAATTGGCGAGGTTAGGTCAATCTTATCGGCTTTTCATTATCATCCAGATGTTTCAAAACGGTCATGGTCAAAACTAAAGTTTTATTATTTTATTAAGAACACTATTATATTAAATCGTAAACAATATAGATTTTTTCTTGTTCGAGATATTTCCACAATTGTTATTGCCTTATCTAGAATTGCTTCTAGGAATGGGTTGTCAAGTTTTTTTTCATATTTAATAGGGAAAGATTGTAGAATTTTTTATAATGCTATTTATAGAGGATTATTGGGCAAGATTGGCAAGGACTTTAATGGATAATACAAGGGTGTTAATTGTTGCCGCTGGCAAAGGAACTAGGTCAGGATTAACATACCCAAAAACATTATTTCCTGTTCAGGGTATTCCAATATTAATACGCCTTATTAAGTTGTTTTCTCCTTATGATAGAAGTCCCGCAGTAATTGTTAGCAAAGATGGACTAAATTTGGTAAAAAAGTGCTTACAAAGATATAGTCTTAGTGCAGAACTTATTGTTCAAGACGAACAAAAGGGTATGGGAGATGCTATTTTGTATTTCAAACAGCCTGATGTAAAGCATGTTATTTTAGCATGGGGAGACATTCCTTTTATTCAAACAGATACAGTTTCTAATTTAGTGCAATATTATTTTGACCATAATAGTGACTTTTCATTTGTCACTAAGGATGTTAACTCTGCGTATACTGTGGTTTTTCGTGACAAAGAAGATAATGTTTCTAAAGTGTTAGAGACTAGAGAAAGTGGTTTTACTTGTCCCCAAGGTGGAGAAAGAGATATTGGATTGTTTTTATTTAAAAAAGACATTGTATTCAATGCATTACGCAAAGATTTAACAGAAAAGTGGGGCTCTCATACTGGCGAACACGGGTTTTTGTATATTATTGAATATTTGGTTTTATGTGGTTACAAAGTGGATGCTCTAAAGATTGCAACAGAGCTTGATACAGTATCATTTAATAGCATGAATGATATAAGCTTATATTTAAATAAACATGAGTAAATAATGTGTGGAATATTTGGAGTACTCTCATCAAACCTACCTAATAATGTTAATTCATTGATGAATAACGCATTATCAACATTACGTCATCGAGGGCCTAATGATAGCGGAGTCTGGTCAGACTTATCATCAGGTGTGGTATTGGGGCATACTAGACTTTCAATCTTAGATTTAACAGTTGCTGGGCATCAGCCTATGGTGTCGCTATCTGGTCGTTATATAATTATCTTTAATGGCGAAATATACAATCATCAATCTTTACGAAAAGAGTTGCAAAAAATAAAGAATGAATTTATATGGAAAGGAGGCTCTGACACTGAAACTTTACTTGCTTGTTTTGATACATGGGGAGTAGAAAAAACGTTTAAAAAAA
>Ga0257124_1002767_pt1 | contig 9907 bp, 9 predicted proteins | sample SI106_150metaG_FD_190154 | JGI IMG/M metagenome (GOLD analysis project Ga0257124, IMG submission 190154) | Marine microbial communities from Saanich Inlet, British Columbia, Canada - SI106_150 | ecosystem: Environmental > Aquatic > Marine > Inlet | place: Canada: British Columbia | collected...
GACACATCCTACAGAATTAATTGAACAAGAGGTTTATAATGTTGGTGCATGTCATATTGCATTTCAAGTTTATGATATTGAGAAAGCTTATAAAAGATTAATGCAAAAAGGCGTGAAATTTCTAAGCCAGCCTGTATTATCTTCAGAAGGGTTCGCTAAGGTTTGCTTCTGTTTTGATCCAAATAATACACGGATAGAACTGGTTGAAATATTATGATGAGTGTGGTTGCTATCATTCCTGCAAGATCAGGTTCCAAATCTTTAGTAGATTAAAATATTAAATTATTTAATGGTAAGCCATTGCTTGCATGGGCAATAGAGCAAGCCCTTGCTAGTAATATAACAAGAGTTATTGTTTCTACTGATAGTGAAGAAATTAGAGAAGTGGCTTTGCTAAATGGTGCAGAAGTTCTATATCTAATAGGCTACACTATGAAGATTGACAGGCAAAGGTAAAGAGTTTGTTGGTTTTTGAAAGATAATATTTTTAGGAGTTTGTGTGATTGTATGTGAAATAGGTTTAAATCATAATGGAGATACCAAATATGCTGATAAGTACTTAGACTTTTTGTTACAACAAGATATTGATGCAATTACCTTTCAGATAAGAGAGCCTGAGTTTTATCTTCATGCAGAAAAGTCACATTTGTCTTTATCACTTGAATATTATTCTAAAGCTAGAGATAAGGTAAGGCATGCTGGGAAAAAAATTGGTATTGCACTATCGGATATAAGTTTATTGTCTTTTTTTGAATCGATTAATATTGATTTTTATAAAATAATACGTAACGATCCAAATGATAAAGACTTTTTAAATATGTTTTTATCAGCTACAAATAAAAGTATATTTATCTCTACAGGCATGTGCTCTATCGAGCGAATTGATGAGATAGCTAATTACAATGATAATCGTATTTCATTAATACATACACAGTTATCAAATGATATTAATAATGTTAATTTAACAATGATTAAAACTTTACAAAATAGATACAATCAATCTGTTGCGTATGGCCATCATTGTGAAAATATAAATGTATTATATCTATCACTAACGTATAACATATCAGATATTTTTTTCTATGTTAAGGGTAATATGTTAAAATACCACCCTGATGAAAATCACGCAGTTCAATTGGATAACATTACTGATATTGTGTCGAATTTAAAGACATTGCCACTATCTATTGGCAATGGTGTTAAATTAAAGACTTCTAACACCATTAAAGGTCAAGATATATGAAAAAAGCGATAGTAACAGCTGGATCACGCGGTATTGGTAAGGCGATTTCCGATTCATTGAAAGAAATATGCGATGAAGTAATTTCCCCATCATCCAGTGAACTTGATACTTCTAATTTGAGACAAGTAGATGAATTTATATCGAAAAATCCGGTTACAGATATTTTAGTTATGAATACAGGAGGGCCACCCGCAAAAGAATTTAGTGATATTACTAAAAATGACTGGAATAAATATCATAATCAACTTTTTCTTAGTTTCTGTATTATGTTGCAAAAGATTCATATAAATAATGGTGGGTATATTTTTCTTATGTCATCTTTTAATATCAAGGAACCTGATCCAAAATTAATATTATCAAATTCATATAGAATAGCCATAACTAGTGTGTTGAAGTCTGTCAGTAAAAGCTTCGCTTCTAGAAATATCACATGTATTAATATTGCTCCAGGGCCTATAAAAACAGATAGACTTTATAGTCTTGTAAAGGATATGAGCGCATTAGAGAAAACATTGCCTTTGGGGAGGGCGGGAGATCCAAAAGAAATTGGAGATTTTGTAAAAGCAATAGTTGAGAGTAATATTAAATATCTAACAGGAGTTACCATTAATTTTGACGGCGGTGCTTCTAATTATGTTCTTTAAGGGTTTTTAGTTTGATGTTACAAAATATTTTTAATTTAGATGGTAAGGTGGTTGTAATTACTGGCGCACTAGGGCTACTTGGGAAAAAGCATGCAGAGGCAGTTGCGGCTTATGGCGGCACCCCAGTATTGCTAGATTTATTTGAAAATGAGGTCGAAGAATTTTCTAAGGAATTACATTATAAATATGGAGTAGACGCGTCAGGATTTGCGGTAGATATTACTAATGAGTCTAAAATAGAATTAAGTGTAAATACTATAGTTGAACGATATGGAAAAATTGACGCTTTAGTTAATAACGCAGCTCATAATCCAGACAAACCAGCAGTAGAAAATAATGCAGAAAAGAATTCTTCAAGGTTAGAAAATTTTTCTTTAGATGTGTGGAATCAAGATATAGAAGTTGGCCTTACAGGTGCATTCTTATGTGCCAAATACTATGGTTATCAAATTTCTAAGAATTTAGAAGGAGGGTCGATTATTAATATTTCATCAGATCTTGGTTTAATTGCCCCAGATCAAAAACTTTATATGCACGAAGGATTATTAGAAGAGCAACAACCCGTAAAACCAGTTAGTTATTCAGTTGTTAAAGCAGGAATTATTGGTTTGACAAGGTATCTTTCTACATATTGGTCGGATAAAAATGTTCGCTGTAATGCAATGTGTTTAGGTGGTGTAGAAAACAACTTACCTGATAATTTTATGAAAAAGGTAGTGACTAAAATACCAATGAATCGATTAGCTAAATCTAATGAGTATCAAGGGTCTTTAGTTTGGATGTTGAGCGATGCGTCTAGTTATTTAAATGGCGCTATTATTCCAATAGAAGGTGGACGAACCGCATGGTAGAGAAAATGTCAATATATACTGTTAAATTTATTATAGGCATTATTTATGGGTAAAAACGTGGCAATTATTCCTGCAAGAGGAGGCTCTAAGGGGATTCCGGATAAAAATATTCGTGATTTTTATGGGAAACCGTTAATTGCTTGGGCAATTATTAGGGCCTTGAACTCGAAAATGGTAGATAGAGTAATAGTTTCCACTGATAGTGAGAAAATAGCAAGTATTGCTTGTTTTTATGGAGCAGAAGTTCCATTTATCAGACCTGCAAATATTTCAGACGACAATGCTGCTATAGAGCCAGTATTGATACATGCATATGACTGGCTTAAAGACAATGAAGGTTATAAAGCTAATGCATTAGTATTACTCATGCCAACAAATCCGCTTAGGACTTCTCGACATATAGATAAATGCATAGATATTTTTTCACATTTAAGTGTCGATTCTGTTATTACAGTAAATGAATCACCATCTCACTATACTCCATACTGGACATTAATTAAAGATAAGCATGGAAAGGTTTGTTATTTTAACGGTAATGATATTCGTTCTGGGTATACTCGAAGGCAAGATTTTCCAGAAACTTGTTTTGCGAAAAATGATTTAGTATTTGTAATCAAACCTTTAAACCTCTATGGTAATAAGGTTAGCATTTTTGGTGAAAATGTTGAACTTTATGTGACAGACCGTATTTATGATGGAGATATCAATAATATGGAAGATTGGCAGTTAACACTACAAACGTTTAAATATTTAGAAAGTTGTAGTAAAGTCTAATTTTGGTTTAGCTGTCTTTGTTATGAAATATTTAGTTAAGACGCCTACAAATAAGGTTGATGTATTGGTAATTGATCAATGTGGAAGTGAGCATATTGTTAAATGTATACCTGAAGGTTTATCATTTAGTATTCTAGAAATTAGATCGGAAATTCCTTATATTAACAATCTAATGTTTTTCTTGCATTTATGTAGGAGAATTACTCAGTTTGGAGTAAAAAACAAAACTATTGTTGCGTCTATTATTGATGTAATTAAGCCAAAAATTATAATTTCATTTATAGATAACAGTCCAATTATGGGGCAGTTATACTCTATTTTTCCTCAGAAGCTAGTAATATCTGTACAAAATGGGCTTAGAGTGGAGAGCAGAGGATTTCTTGATAAGAACAATGATTTTTCACTTCCATATTTTTTTTCATTTGGTGAGTACGAAAAAGATCTGGTTCAAAAAAATAGTATTAGATATAAAAAAATTTTTAATATTGGATCTTTGCAAACTGGTATTTTTTTAAGTAACTATTCAAATAATTCAAATAATTCAAATAATTCAAATAATCCAAATAGTATTTGTTTTATTTCTCAGTACTGGCCACCGTCAAAAAGTAAATACAATGAAGATCGTTTGAATAAAATTAGAACTACATATATTAATTTGATTAAATGGAGTGATAAATCTGGATTTTTTAAAATTAAAGTTGCCATAAAGCATGGAGCTAATGAGGAAGAATTTAGTAATGAAATAAGCATGTATAAAGATAATATGCCTGTAAACGTTGAACTGATTAAACAATCTAATTTTTCGTCTTATAGGGCGGCATATGAGTCATTAGTTAGTATTACTATGTTTTCAACATTAGGGTTTGAGATGTTTGGTTTAGGCAAGAAAGTTTTATTTTGCGGGATGACTGTTAGTGGTGAATTTTTAGAAAAAAAGAATATTAGTTTTATTTTTAATAAAATGCCAGATATTGTTATTTTAAAGAGCCTGGATAAAGCTGAGTTTAATAGTAAAATCAGTAATTTGGTTAATATGAGTAATAAAGAGTATTTAGAGCGCACTAGGGAGGCTAGGGAGTATTATATGAGTAACAAGGAAAAATATCCGCATGAAATTATTAGCAAGTATATTAAAGACTTTATTTTAAAGATGAATCACAAAAAAAATTTAAATGTTTGATAATAAAAGTATTCTTATTACTGGTGGAACAGGGTCACTTGGGAAGGCTGTCACTCGGGTAATATTGGATAAGTACACTCCTGAAAGGATCATAATATTTTCTCGTGATGAATTAAAGCAATATGAGATGGAGCAGATATATAACCATAAATGCATGAGATATTTCATTGGGGATGTCCGAGACTATTGGCGACTGAATCAAGCAATGGATGGCGTTGATTATGTTATTCATGCTGCGGCAATGAAGCAGGTTCCAGCTTCAGAATATAATCCAATGGAATGTATAAAAACTAATATTTATGGAGCTGAAAATGTAATCCAAGCGTCCATAAATAACAATGTAAAAAAAATTATAGCGCTTTCGACTGATAAGGCTGCAAATCCAATTAATCTTTATGGATCTACGAAACTAACTTCAGACAAGTTATTTGTAGCTGCTAACAATATGCTCGGCAAAAGGACAACGCGTTTTTCTGTAGTTCGTTATGGGAATGTTATTGGATCAAGGGGTTCTGTGGTGCCATTTTTCAATGAGCTTATAAAAAATGGCGACAAAAGTTTACCAATAACACATAAAGACATGACTCGTTTCATGATAACCCTTAGTGAGAGTATTAAATTTATATTAAAAAGCTTTGAGCGCATGCAAGGTGGTGAAATTTTTGTACCTAAAATACCTTCTATGCGAATAATTAAACTTGCAAAAGCCATGGCACCCAGCTTAAGTCATAAGTTTGTTGGCATAAGGCCAGGAGAAAAGCTTCATGAAGTTATGTGTACTACTAATGATAGTCATCTAACCTTAGATTTTAAAGATCATTATGTAATATGTCCGTCAATTCAGTTTAATTATCTTGTTGATTACAAAGTAAATTATATTGGTGAGATAGGTGTAGCTGTAGATCAGGGTTATGAGTATAGTTCTGATACTAATACAAAATGGCTATCAAGCGATGAGTTTTTAAAAATACTTAGGGATACAGGTTGTGTGTAGTTATTACAGATATAGAGTTTGTGTGCTTTCCTATGATTCCTTGTAGCAGGCAAGATATTGACCAAGATGACATAGAATCAGTTACAAGTGTCCTAAAATCCGATTTTCTTACTCAGGGCTCACAAGTTCCTTTATTTGAAAAAACAGTTTCGGATTATTGTGGTGCAGAGCACGGAGTGGCGGTCAATAGTGCTACTTCGGCATTGCATATTGCCTGTTTATCTTTAGACCTTGGAAAAGGCGATTGGTTATGGACCAGCCCCAATTCCTTTGTCGCATCTGCGAATTGTGGCTTGTATTGTGATGCACAGGTTGATTTTGTAGATATTGATCCACAAACTTATAATCTATCTGCTACAGAATTAGAAAGGAAGTTAATCCAGGCTAAGCAAGATAATAAACTTCCAAAAATTATAATTCCTGTTCACTTTGCTGGGCAATCTTGCAATATGAAAAAAATTCATGCTTTAAGTCAAGAATATGGTTTTAAGATTATTGAAGATGCTTCTCATGCGATTGGCGGTAAGTATCTAGAGCAACCAATTGGCTGCTGCCAGTATTCTGATATTGCTGTATTTAGCTTTCATCCAGTCAAAATAATTACAACAGCAGAAGGCGGATTGGCAACAACGAATAATAAAGAGCTCGCAGAACGTATGCAACTATTTCGTAGTCATGGCGTAACGCGCAATCCAGGATTAATGAACAAGCTATTAGAAGGCGACTGGTATTACCAACAAGTTGATTTAGGGTTTAATTATCGTATGACCGAATTACAAGCAGCTCTCGGTGTTAGCCAGATGCAAAGACTTGATAAATTCGTTACTCAGCGTCATATTCTTCAAAAAAGATATGATTCGCTATTAAACGATCTTGCAATCATAAAGCCTTACCAAGATCAGGATAACTATTCTGCATTGCACTTGTATCCAATCCAAGTTGATTTAGAAAGTATTGATAAAAGTCGCCAACAAATTTTTGACGAACTTAGACAGAGTGGTATTGGTGTAAATGTACATTATATCCCTATTCATACTCAACCCTATTATCAACAGTTGGGATTTCAAGAGGGGAGCTTTCCCAATTCAGAGGTTTATTACGATAGAGCGATAAGCATTCCTTTATTTCATACTATGACACTAGAGCAGCAAGACGAAGTAGTGAATAATTTGAAAAGTATATTGATATAGGACTATATATGAAGCAAAAGAATATTTTTTTAAAGAGTGAAGCAGACGCATGGTTTGATAGAAATAAAGAAAATCTATCTAGGCGTAATTTTGAAGATGATAATATTGTAAGAGCCATCTCGGATATTTCAAAGTCTTCTAGCAATACTATGTTAAAAATTTTAGAGATTGGATGTGGGGGGGGTGAAAGGTTGAATTACATTAGTAATTCTATTAATTGCTCAGTTTCTGGTGTTGATCCTTCATTAGATGCTGTTAATCATTGCAAATTAAACAACATAGATGCGATTGTGGGTGCGGCAGACAGTTTGATTCACAAAGACAATACATTTGATATAGTTATTTTTGGATTTTGTCTTTACTTATGTGATAGAGGTGATCTCTTTCGTATATCCACGGAAGCAGATAGGGTGCTAAAGAAAGAAGGATGGATAATCATTCAAGATTTTTTTGCAAAGTCTCCAATACAGAATGAATATCATCATACTTCTGGTATTAAGTCTTATAAGATGGATTATAAGACACTTTTTACATGGCATCCAGATTACACATGCTACCAAACTAAAGTCTATCATCATGAAAGTCAAGTTTTTACTGATTCTTCAAATGAGTGGGTGGAGACTTCAGTGATACGTAAAAAAATACATAGTGTCTAAGATTGCACTAGGAACAGTACAGTTTGGTATTGATTACGGTATTAATTCAGAAAATGGACAGATCCGACCTGAAGAGGTTAGAGGTATTCTAAATTATGCATACTCGCAGAATATTGATTTATTGGACACTGCGCCTGCTTATGGAAGTAGTGAGAAGGTTCTAGGAGAGGCCAATGTACAGAATTTTAAAGTTGTCACCAAAACCAGGCATTTTGATAATGCTGAAATAAGTAATGATGATATAGATCTATTAAAAAAAGATTTTTCTTGTTCATTGGTAGATTTAAGACAAGAAAGTTTTTATGGTGTATTGGTGCATGATGCCAACGATCTGTTAAAGCCCGGTTCAAAAAAACTTTTTGATCAACTTGAGAGCTTAAAGCAAGCAGAAAAGATAAAAAAAATTGGTGTATCTATTTACGATAATAAACAGTTGCAATCTATTCTTGAAAATTTTGATATAGATATAGTGCAGTTGCCTTTTAATATACTCGATAAAAGACTCATTGATAGTGGTATGCTTGTTAAACTTCAAAATAGAGGCATCGAGGTGCATGCACGTTCAGTTTTTTTACAAGGTTTATTATTAATGAGCAATCAAGATAGGCCTAGAAAATTTCACCGTTGGAATGCCTTGTGGAAGACATGGCACGAGTGGTTAAATGACAACCAAATAACAGCGTTAGAGGCTGCCATAAGGCATGCAGTTTCTATGCCGGAAATATCTAAAGTATTGGTAGGTGTTGATACTAAAGATCAACTAAAAGAAATTATAATTGCTTCTGATGGTATTTTGCCAAATATACCGGCTGAATTATATACAAATGATGTCAATTTATTAAATCCGTCAAATTGGGGTAGATTGTGAAAGTGGTGGCACTGGTGCAAGCTAGAATGGGATCGACTAGATTGCCAGGTAAAGTATTAAGAGCTATTGTCGGAAAGCCTATGATAGAGCTTCTGCTCGCTCGCTTATCACAATCTAGTGAATTAAATGAAATTATTGTGGCAGCCTCTGAAGAGGTGCAAAATGATAAGCTGCAATCAGTAGTTGAGTCTTTAGGTTATAGATGCACAAGAGGCAGTGAAAAAGACGTATTAAATCGATTTTACGAGTCAGCCAAATCTGTAGACGCAGATGTTATTGTGCGTATTACGGGTGACTGTCCTTTAGTGGACTCCACACTAGTTGATGAATGTATTAAGAGTTACAAAAACTCTAATGTAGATTACTTCTCAAATATAAACCCAGTAACCTATCCAGACGGATTAGATATTGAGGTTATGTCATTTGAATCTGTTGAACGCGCTAATAATGAGGCTAATTCTGAGTTTGATAGAGAACATGTAACACCTTATATTCGTAATTCTGATAGCTTTTTAAGATCCTCAATGCAACATACTAAGGATTTGTCCGCCCAAAGATGGTCTGTAGATGAGCCAGAAGATTTAGTTGTGGTGACTAATATATTTAAACATTTTTTACCAAATATACATTTTAATTGGCATCAGGTATTAGAGTTAAAAAAACTAAAGCCTGATCTGTTTTCAGAAAACCAACAAATCAAGAATAATGAGGGTGCAACTATGGGTACAGGGCAAAAGCTTTATAAAAGAGCAAAGAGGGTTATTCCCGGTGGCAATATGCTGCTTTCTAAAAGACCAGAAATGTTTTTACCTGATAAATGGCCGGCTTATTTTAGTAAATCAAAGGGCTGTAGGGTTTGGGATTTGGACGGGAAAGAATATATTGACATGTCTATTATGGGTATTGGTACGAATACACTAGGCTACGGACATCCTGAGGTTGATGAGGCGGTAATGAAAACTGTTAAAGATGGCAATATGTCAACCTTTAATTGCCCGGAAGAGGTTTATTTGGCAGAAAAATTAGTCGAAATGCACCCCTGGGCAGATATGGTGAGATTTGCTAGGGCAGGGGGTGAGATTAATTCCATAGCGATTCGTATTGCTAGAGCCTCTACTGGAAGAGATAAAATTGCTATTTGTGGTTACCATGGTTGGCATGACTGGTATTTGTCTACTAATTTAAACAGTGACAAAAGTCTTGATGGCCATTTGTTACCAGGATTGCAGCCAAATGGCGTACCTAGGGCGTTAACTGGCACAACTCTACCTTTTGATTACAATAATATTGAACAATTAGAACAGTTAATAAAAGACAATAATGGAGAAATTGCTGCTATTAAAATGGAAGTTTCTAGAAATGAGGGACCAAAAGATAATTATTTACAAAAAGTCAGAGAGCTTGCTTCAGAAAACAATATTGTTTTGATTTTTGATGAGTGCACTTCTGGATTTAGAGAAACATTTGGTGGCATACATAAGAAATACAAGGTTAATCCTGATATTGC
>Ga0257124_1002780_pt1 | contig 9866 bp, 8 predicted proteins | sample SI106_150metaG_FD_190154 | JGI IMG/M metagenome (GOLD analysis project Ga0257124, IMG submission 190154) | Marine microbial communities from Saanich Inlet, British Columbia, Canada - SI106_150 | ecosystem: Environmental > Aquatic > Marine > Inlet | place: Canada: British Columbia | collected...
GAAGAATACGGGTTGTTGTTGAAGATGATGGTCTGGGGTTTCATTATGACAAGACAAATAATTTAACAGATCAATTCAATGGTTTCGGTCTATTCAATATGAGTGAGAGGTTGGAGCAATTATGTGGTAATCTCACTGTTAAATCAAAACCTGGTCAGGGATCCACCGTTACACTGGAGATGCCAATTCCAAGTTTATTGTGAAATACAGGAACTTGAGGAGGTGTTGCAGAAAGTTATGATGTGGAGGTAAATATGAACTCAAATATCAAAAAGGACCAAAACAGGGAAGTTGAAAACAGGTGTCTCGAAATCAGTTGTCTTTGGGACTGGTGAGATGTGGTTTGGTTGGTAAGTATATGGATTTTGTTTTATAAAGTTTATTTAAGACCATTTTCCTTGAAACAGTCGATATATTTTTTATCGACTACATGAATGTGGTTAACTAACCACCGTTTCAGCAGGTAACCAAGTATTTCATTTGCGGTATGATAATCCTCTTTAATTACTCTATTACAATATGCAATCGTAGTTTTAGAAAAATCATCGTGTTCTCTTTTGTGGTCTTGAAATTCTGGATAATTAAACTTTTCCATATAAGCCTCTTCAGTCTTAAAATGCGCAAGAGCGTAATTAGTAATTTCCCTTAATACTGCCCTTAATTCTTCTTGATTGTCACTGCGCCCCTTTGCAGAAATAGCCTTATTGATAAGACCAATGATTTGCTTATGCTCCGCATCAATCATCGACAAGCCCACGCTATAATTTTTGTCCCATTCAATCATCTATATATTATAATATTATGACATTTAAAGTCAATTATATAGGTGGTAATTTAATATCTCAACTTCACCGCCTGATTACATTTGATAAGCGAATGGTGTTTAAGAGGAGTGATAACAAAGCTAGACTTTTGTCAATAGTTATCAGATGAGTGGCAGGGGGTAGTGTGTCCAGAGGCAATGGTCAATCGACAATCGACAATAGTCAGTGGTCAATATTTTGTCTGTGAAAGTCCTTGTCCTCGGCGCCTTTTGTCCGGGGAGTGGCTAAATATATTTGCTCTTAAATAAAATATTAACAACACCAGATATATCCGTCTATTTAATATAAACGGTCGCTGTCCCTATTTTTTCCATTAATGGGAACGGTAATGAATCTAGAGTAGGAAAACTGGAATCAAGAAAAAGAAAATTTACAAGCTTGATTCAAGGTTACATTCAAACTGAAGATTGGGTGGATATTATAAATGAAATCGATAGACAGCAATCATAATCTTTGACTTCAGCCTTCCGTTTTTTTACCTATAAGATATCTTTCCTTTGCGTCCTTCGCGCCTTCCTGCCCGACGTGTTGTGTGGCGGGTGCGGTGAATCCCTTTTCCTCTTGCTTTTACTATTTACTAAAGTATTATACCGCTAATCATTAGTTGTTCTTCAATCATCAATCAACAATCAAAAGATGGATATGCTTTTCATAAATTAAGTTTTAATCACTAATCAAGGTGTGGTTCTATTCTTATTAATTACTAGTTATGCCAGAGGAAAATTATGGATATAAATGCGTATTACAAATCGTTATCCAATGAGCTAATATCACTAAAGGATAGGATTAGATACATAATTAATGGAGATAATTGGCAGGCAGACGGTGAGTGGAAGGAAAGTGTTTTGAGGTCGGTATTAAGACGGCACTTACCTTTATCTATTGAGGTTGGGTCTGGTTTTATTGTTTCTCCAGATTCTCACAGTAAGCAGATTGATGTATTGCTTTACGACTCTTCAGCACCTGTAATTTTCAAAGAAGGTGACTTGTCATTTGTTCCTGCCAATGCTGTGAGAGGGATAATTGAAGTTAAGTCAAAAATTCCAAATAAGTCATTCCTAAAAGAAGCATTACAAAAACTTTCAGACAAGGCTGAATTTATTTCTGGTGAAGTTCCTGCCGAGACTCCAAAGCCATTTGTTGGCCTGTTTGCCTATGAAAGTGGGAGTATTGGTGATAAACATATTGGAGAATGTTTATTTGAGGCATCTCAGAAAGAAGGATCAAACTCCAACAATAGAATTGTGAATCATGTTTCAATTAATACTAGCCAGTTTTCAAAATATTGGGCAAATAACCCAGCCGAAGCTTTCGGTAGTAATTATTGTAAATGGCATATATATAATTTCCCCGAAAAGTCATTTGGTTATTTCATCCAAAATGTAGTTCACTCGTGTTCTATAGATAGCATGCTTGGAAGCCCAATGCTGTGGTTTCCTCGTGAAGGGAAGGAGCCATTCCTTAAAGTGACTAAAAGTCTAAATGGCGAAAACAACGAGTAAAGCCTTAACAATAAAATCCAGCGGACTCTTTAAACATACTACTGATTTAAACGTTGGGTTTTTAAAAGAAAAATATAATGAAATCACAAATCAGTATTATGCAATTGGTCTATCCACCAATATCAAACCAAGAGGCTGAATGGTTAAAAGATATCCAAGAAGTCCAAGAGGAAATAAAGAACAGCAACTTATACATGATTTGCCAGAGAACAGAGGCATTTTTTGAATACAGTTCAACTGATATTGATAAATGTATTAAAGATGATGGTATTTTCAGATTTACTCTAAACACGAAAAATGTTTCAACATCAGGCGAGATTGATTTTAACCAATTGCTAGATTTGCAGAATATCTCTCTTGAAGAAAATGAAATTATAAAAATAGATCTAGGGCCTAAGTTGATCAGATTATGGACGATAGACAAGGAAACAGGTGATAACGTTGATGTAATTGCTTGGTTTACAACGGAATCTATTCTTTTTGATAAATGGCAAGGCCATCCAGCTATAACAGGCTTAGATGACTACAGGAAGTTAACTAAATACTTACTTCACTATGTTGGAATTTCTAAAAAAGAAGATAGTTTGACAAGGCTAGTCATTAGACCACATGATAAAAGACTTAGGGTTCTTTCAAATGAAGAAGCAAAAAACTATGGTTCACGTTTGACTGACGAAGTATATTTCCTTTTTTTTAAAGTGAACCCCATGCAAATTACACAGATTGAAACAGATGAAGAAATGTCTGAGCTGGTAAATGGTGTTGAGGTCGATCTAATTCCTATAGTCGCAGATGCCGAAAAAGCATATGTGAAAATTCTAAATTCAAAATATAACACTGTTAAGTATAATAGCTATCCAAAGGGTTCTGATGGACTTTATGATACTGGATTAACGAGATACGGATATGTAATAGGTGAGGACATTTCTCTTATTACTGACAGCGAGTCGATTGAGGGAAAACATATTTCAGAGTCTGTGGGTTGGCCTTCTACTATGGATTTTATTTATATTTGTGGAGACGAGGTGACTCTTATTAAATCTAAAGAACAAGAAAATATGTAATCAGCAAATCGAGGAGACACGATACCTATTGTTTTCGGTGTTAGCATTCACATGACAGAGGAAATAAGTATAGTGTCCCCAGATAATAATGCAGTCAAGGGGAGATTTGGCACATTTTCCTATGTGGATATTAATTTATGAATAAAGACAAAAACGAAAAGTTTGAAAAACTTACAACTGTTATTCAAAAATACCTGAATAATAATCCATCCCTACTTATTGGAAGTGGAGTATCAATTCCTTACGGACTTCCATCAATGGAAAGCCTTGCAGATGAGATTAAATCAAAATTGCAGGAAAAATATAGAGACGATAAACAATGGAAGGCTTTTATTAATAAGCTTAATGAAACTAACAATCTTGAAATCGTTCTTGATAATGTAGATATCAAATATGAAATTCATGAAGACATTATTTGGGTTGTATTGGAATTAATAGAAAAAAAAGATAAAGCAGCATTAACAAAATTTATCTCTGAAAATTATTATCCCGCATTGACCAATGTAATTAAAAAGTTTGTGCAAAGATTTGGTTCAACAAATATTGTGACAACAAATTACGACTGTTTAATTGAATATGCTATTGATTTTGCAGATGGTAAAAACAATACAGGTTTTTCAGGAAACTACATTCAAAAATTCACCCAGTTTTCAAACAACTCTATAAATAGAGCTGTAAACCTTTATAAGGTTCATGGGTCAATAGATTGGTTTAGGCATAAAGAAAATCAAAATATTTTGTCTTTAAAATACTTTAATAAATCAATTCTATCTGATAAATATACTCCTCTAATTGTTACTCCAGGAAATGGAAAATATAGAGAAACCCATGTCGATCCATTCAGAACAATAATATCTAAAGCTGATGAAGCTTTAAGAAATTCAGCGGCATATCTTTGCATTGGATACGGATTCAATGATGAACATATACAGCCTATAATAATTGATGGAAATAGGAATAAGAAAAAGCCAATAGTTATTGTAACAAAGGAAGTTACGACAAAGATAAAGAAGCTGTTTATAGATGATGAACCAGAAAATTGTTTAATCATATCGGAAGGTAATGATGGTAATGGATGCAAAGTATATTACTCCTCTTCCGAAACTGAATTATTTTCGGAAAGCTACTGGCAATTAGATGAATTTTATAAAGTATGGTTCGAGTAAATGGAGGCATTAAGATGACTGAAAATGAAAAAGGGATTTTTGATTTTGAAGAAAATTCTTCTGATAAGATCGGAGTTGTTGAAAGTGTTGATACTGCCAACATCATAATAAAAATAAAAAATGAAGAAAAACTCAAAAAAATGCAGGTCAATCACCTAATTGTCATTCAGAGTTCAAAAATTGGGCAACACTTGATAGCACTCGTTACAAAAATAATGCGGAATTCATCTATTGAATCAGTCGATGAAGAAAATAAGCCGATTTACAACATTGTAAATGTTGTAAAAGCTACCCTAATAGGAACGCATTTAGATAAATCAGGTACAAAGAAGAATGTATTTAAAAGGACTTTAGAAACAGTTCCAGAGATTGATGCTGGTTGTTATATGCTTGATGAAGACCGGTTAACTTCATTTATGAAAGCAATTTCCCAAATGGCAGTTGATGAAAAAAATCCTCTTTCTATTGGGCATTACGCCCTTGATGAAAAAGCCGAAGCATGGCTTGACGGGAATAAATTTTTTCAACGCCATGCGGTAATTGTTGGAAGCACAGGCTCTGGGAAATCCTGGACAACTGCAAAACTATTGGAACAAGTGGCTAAATTACCATCCGCAAATGCAATATTATTTGATATTCACGGAGAGTATGAACCTCTTAAAAGTGATGGTTTTCAGCATGTTAAAATTGCAGGGCCAAATGATGATGTTAAAGATGGCATCTTTTTTCTTCCATATTGGCTCCTAACATACGAAGAGATGATTTCCATGATGCTTGATAGAAGTGATAATAATGCACCTAATCAGGCTATGGCATTTTCAAACGCAGTAGTAGAACAAAAAAGAAAACAATTGGAGGGGCTTGGGAAGATAGATGTTCTTGCAAATTTCACGATTGACAGTCCTGTTCCATACAAATTAATTGATGTATTAAATTCTTTAAAAGCAAAAGATATTGAGCGCGTTCCACCTGAAAAACCGACAAGAGATGGTCCTCTAGCAAAAAAACTAACGCGTTTTATTCAACGCCTAGAGGCGAAAAAAAATGATAAGCGACTAAACTTTCTATTCAATGAAAGTGATGATGTATTGAAATATGATTATATTGATAACATCGCCAAAACTCTTTTGCTTTCTAATAATTTGCAGGATAAAAAGGGTGTGAAAATTATAAATTTTTCAGAAGTACCTTCTGATATACTTCCATTAATGGTGAGTCTGGTTGCAAGAGTAATATTTTCTATTCAGCAGTGGATACCTAAAGAAGATAGGCATCCACTGGCATTTTTCTGTGATGAAGCACACCTCTATTTGCCAGAAAAGACACGTAGTTCTGTTGAAGAAGCCGGATTGGAAAATTTTGAAAGGATTGCAAAAGAGGGTAGGAAATACGGAATTGGTCTTGTGGTTATCAGTCAAAGACCGGCAGAGGTCAATAGGACAATCCTTAGCCAAAGTAATAATTTTATTGCAATGCGCCTGACAAATGCAGAAGATCAATCAGTAATTAAAAGACTCTTACCTGATAGTTTAGGGAATTTCTCAGAACTTCTGCCGATTCTTGATGTTGGTGAAGCATTGGTTGTCGGAGATGCATCGCTTTTACCAAGCAGAATTAAAATTTCTAAACCTACTTTAGAACCTAATAGTGCTACAGTAGATTTTTGGGATGAGTGGCAAAAAAGTAAGAATAAAGATGTTGTGTCGGAAGCAATTGAAGCATTGAGGAGACAATCAAAGTAGGGGGGAATAGGGTCAGGCCTATTTAAAATTGTTGATTGTCAATTGATGATTGTAAAAAAAGACATTCACCGCAAAGACGCAAAGTTTTAACGATTATTACAATCCCTTAAATATTAATAACACACTAATCACATTCCATAGTGCAAACTAGGAGGGTAAAATGAAGAAAATACTTTATACACTATTGTTGTCTGTCTTAATGTCTACTCCTGTATTTAGCAGTGAAGTTTTTAAAAGTCTTATGACTGCAAAGAGCCTTAAATGTGAATATGGTTCTGGTGCTGTTGGTGTTTGGGAGGGTTCTAAAGTTAAAGTTGAAAAAGACAACTTTGATGCATCTGTTGTTTTTGATTCTATTGATTTAGCAACTGGTAAAGCAAGGTTGATAGGCGAAATAGGTGCTGTTGATGTTGTTGTATTCGCAACAGCTACTGGATTGACGTTTATCGAAGAAACAGGTGCAGGAAATTTGCATATTACAACCGTTTTCGCTACCTATGCAAAAGGAACTACAGATTTTATTGTAGTAACATCACGACATTTAATGTTTCTCAGTGAACCTTTGCCTTCTCAGTATCATGGCACTTGTAAAATCTTTGAATAATATAAGAATGGTTAGGTTACACTTCCTAAAAGCATTTTCATCTGTTCCCGGCACGGTGATCAGTATCATTATTAAAAAAACTGATCCCTTTTGCCCTGGATAAGGGACTCTATCTTGCCCAGAGTTGCTTCTCTTATTTTGTGATCTGGAATTCTGTTTACCTCAGATAGTATGTGAGGCTTAACTCTTTGCGCCAGTTCAGGATTATAATCCAGTAGATACTCTTCAAAAGTAAGGATTGCATTTGGCTGGCAGTAGTTCTTAATATCTCCGGGTTTGGCGAGATCCATGAAATCTTCTCCCGTCCTGCCCGTACGATAACAGGAGGTACAGAAGCTTGGAATAAAACCACTCGCGGCCAGGTCCGATACAACTTCTGAGAGTGAACGGTTGTCTGAAATGCTGAATTGTGCATTTGATTTTTCTTTACTGCTGTAACTACCCGGCATTGTTCTGGAGCCTGCCGAAACCTGTGATACGCCAAGGTGACATAGCTCCTTCCTCAGTTCTGCGTTTTCTCTTGTTGAGAGTATTATACCGGTATATGGGACAGAGAGTCGAAGTACAGCAATTATCTTTTTAAATTCATTGTCTGAAACTTTAGATGGGGGGTGAGAGGCAATTTCAGAGCCTTGTGCGGGTTCGAGCCTTGGGACCGAGATAGTATGCGGGCCTACTCCAAATACCTCCTCAAGATGTATTGCATGAAACAGTATTGCCAGTACTTCATATTTGTAGTCATGCAGACCAAACAGTGCGCCTATGCCTACGTCATCTATACCGGCACTTTGTGCATTGTCGCATGCGTAGAGTCTTTTCAAATAGTCAGATTTTGGACCGGATGTATGCAGTTGTTTATATGTGTCTGTGTGGTATGTTTCCTGAAATGACTGGTATGTCCCTATACCCGTACTTTTGAGCTTCTTGAAATCACTTTCTTCCATCGGAGCGACATTGACATTTATCCTCCTTATCGCACCGTTCCCCTCCTTTGTTTCATAGACTGTCTTTATCGCATCCTGCAGATAATCTATACTGACTTCCGGGTCCTCAGCAGAGACAAGAAGCAGCCGCTTGTGTCCCTGTGAAATAAGGGCTTTAGTTTCATCACTTATCTCCTGCATCTCCAGGAGACGTTTTCCAGAACTCGTGTTTCTATTACTGAAACCACAGTAGCTACAGCTGTTGATACACCTGTTTGATAGATAGAGCGGTGCAAACAGCACAAGACGTTTTCCGTAAATCTCCTCCTTTATCTGCCTGGCAGTGGTATATAACCTGTCCAACAGTGCATCGTCTTCACAATTGAGGAGTATGGCTGCTTCTTCCGGTGAGAGGCCTTTCAGATTCAGTGCCTTTCTGAGTATGGATTCGGCATGATGACTGTGACCTCGCTGTGAGTCATCCAGAATAGCAGATATTTTCTCTTCGTTAATGAAGTTCTTCATATGCCTAAATCCGTAGGCGCTCTGCCTATACTTTTAAGTAGTTTAAGGGCATCTTCTATCTGCTCCTCTGCTGTTGCATTGACAGAGGCTCTGTCAGGATAGATATCGTATGGAAAAAATAGGGACAGCGACTACTTTCTTGCCTTTAACCTCAGCATTTATCCGTGTCCAATATCATGCGTTGTTCCAAGGAATCAGACAATAAGCTTTATCACCATCGCTACAACACAGATTGCAAGTACCACTCTTATCCAGCGTTCACCATCTTTACTAACATAGATTACACTACCTAAAAGCACTTTTATTTATTCCCGGCACGGTGACCAGAATCATTATTAAAAAAACTGATCCCTTTTGCCCTGAATAAGGGACTCCATCTTGCCCAGAGTTGCTTCTCTTATCTTGTGATCCGGGATTCTGCTGACCTCTGATAAAATTTGAGGCTTAATACTTTGCGCCAGTTCAGGATTGTAATCCAGTAGATACTCCTCAAAAGTGAGGATTGCATTTGGCTGGCAGTAGTTCTTAATATCTCCGGGTTTGGCTAGATCCATGAAATCTTCTCCCGTCCTGCCCGTACGGTAACAGGAGGTACAGAAGCTTGGAATAAAACCACTCGCGGCCAGGTCCGATACAACTTCTGAGAGTGAACGGTTGTCTGAAACGGTGAATTGTGCATTCGATTTATCTTTACTGCTGTAACTACCCGGCATTGTTCTGGAGCCTGCCGAAACCTGTGATACGCCAAGGTGACATAGCTCCTTCCTCAGTTCTGCGTTTTCTCTTGTTGAGAGAATTATACCGGTATATGGGACAGCGAGTCGAAGTACAGCGATTATCTTTTTAAGTTCTTTGTCTGAAACTGCAGATGGGGGGTGAGAGGCAATTTCAGAGCCTTGTGCGGGTTCGAGCCTTGGGACCGAGATAGTATGCGGGCCTACTCCAAATACCTCCTCAAGATGTATTGCATGAAACAGTATTGCCAGTACTTCATATTTGTAATCATGCAGACCAAATAGTGCGCCTATGCCTACGTCATCTATACCGGCACTCTGTGCATTGTCGCATGCATAGAGTCTTTTCAAATAGTCAGATTTTGGGCCGGATGTATGCAGTTGTTTATATGTGTCTACGTGGTATGTTTCCTGAAATGACTGGTATGTTCCTATACCCGTACCTTTGAGCTTCTTGAAATCACTTTTTCTCATTGGAGCGACATTGACATTTATCCTCCTTATGGCACCGTTCCCTTCCTTTGTTTCGTAGACTGTCTTTATCGCATCCTGCAGATAATCTATACTGACTTCCGGGTCCTCAGCAGAAACAAGAAGCAGCCGCTTGTGTCCCTGTGAAATAAGGGCTTTAGTTTCATCACGTATCTCCTGCATATCTAAGAGACGTTTTCCAGAACTCGTGTTTTCATGACTGAAACCACAGTAACTACAGCTGTTGATACACCTGTTTGACAGATAGAGCGGTGCAAACAGCACAAGACGTTTTCCGTAAATCTCCTCCT
>Ga0257124_1002783_pt1 | contig 9853 bp, 8 predicted proteins | sample SI106_150metaG_FD_190154 | JGI IMG/M metagenome (GOLD analysis project Ga0257124, IMG submission 190154) | Marine microbial communities from Saanich Inlet, British Columbia, Canada - SI106_150 | ecosystem: Environmental > Aquatic > Marine > Inlet | place: Canada: British Columbia | collected...
CGTTCTGTGAAGATCTGTTTGGATCCTGTTTGAATGCACTATCATCGATACCTACCATGGAGTCGTTGTATCTCATGGTAGTCTCAATATCTATCTTTTCATTGATTTCATACCCGAACCTTGAGGAGATATTAGTCTTATCATAATCATCATCAGCCCCGCGTCCATCACTGTCAACTCTTGCCAGATCGACAGTATAATGAAATTTCTTTAAACTACCACTTGTGCTAATCGACTCGTTATACGTCCTTTCCGGAGTTCCGAACTCTGAACGAATGCTGAACTTTGGTTTGCCTTTACCTTTCCTCGTAATTATATTTATCACGCCCCCCATAGCATCGGAACCATACAGAGTGCTTTGAGCTCCCCTTACTACTTCTATACTCTCTATATTATCAGTCGTAAGATTTGCAAAATTGAAGGTTCCCGTCGTTGGACTGTTTACCTGAATACCATCAATCATTACTAAAACCTGGCTAGCACTGGAACCTCTTATTGTCATCTCAGTTTGCCGACCAATAGACCCGGATTTCTGTATATTCAAACCGGGCACACTGCGAAGAGCCTCGAAAATAGTTGTTGCCTTTTGCTGATCAATTTGTGCTCTTGATACTATGGAAACTGAATCCGGCAACTGACTGACAGGTGTTTCTGTCCTCGTTGCAGTTACAATGATTTCTTCTATATCTTCTTCAGCCCCTGCTGCCTGATTTTCATCTTGCTTTCCTAATTTATTTGGTTCTTTAAGATCTACATTACTTTCAGAATAACTGATGGTTGGTGAAAGTGATAGTGATACAAACAATAAAATAAATAAATAATACTTCATGCAAACCTCCTTTTCCCCTCGGAAAAAAGCGTTAGAAAAAACGCGTAAGACAGGTTTCCTGGCTTTCGGATCATCCTGGTTTCTGCACCTTCCCATCCGCTAGAAGCGGACAGTGGCATTTTGCAGATTTCGTCACCGATTACAGTTGCGGGGCAGCTCCCGTTAACCGAGTTTCAACTCGGCGGGGATTCCCTTATATCTCACACACAGTAAAGAATTACTAAAATGTTAGCTTAAATGATTGCCTCCAATATCATTTTGTAGTCTGATTTGTTACTCCAATAAAAAACCCGAATCTTCGATGGGAAGATTCGGGTTTTATATTGCTCAATTGATAAAAGACGTATCGTTCCTTCACCTTCTTTACCTTCGAAGAGTTAATGTGAAGCATTTACGGGTAGGTCTTCTGACTATCGGGTCATCCTGATGACTGCGCCTTCCCACCCCGGTCAAAGCCGGGAGAAGTGGCCTGTTATCAAGAAAAAGATCGTGATATGCAGTCTCAGTAGCCGATTACAGCGGCGGGTCCGTGCCCTTTAAGGGACTTCCCTATTATGTCACTACCAGCAGCAAACTGCTGTTCGCGAACGCCCGTAAACAAACTTTAGAATTTTCAAAGTACAGTAATCAATCTAAAATTGACTTAATACGTGAATATAATGACATGGAAATTATTGTCAAGAAGAAACTGCTTAAGTGCTTTCCAACATATCCCTATGTAATAGAAATATAACTACTTAGCTAATATTCCATTACTTAGAAGTACTTCCGGATTTTTAAAAATTTTACTGTATAAAAAAGCTTGACAATTAATGAGGATTATTTATATTAAAATCTAAATTTTTATATTATATTTGCTTAGAGAATTGTGTAGGGTTTTGTTAGTGGTAAAGAAACTAACATAATTATTTTTTTAATAAAAGGAGGAAGTAAATGAAGGCTATAATAGATGCAGATGAGTGTACAGGTTGTGAACTATGTACGACAACATGTCCGGAGGTTTTTGACATGGAGGATGATGTCGCTGTCGTAAAGGGTGATTCCGTTGCTGGTGATGTAGCAGAAACCTGTAGACAGGCAGCAGAAGAGTGCCCTGTTGAATGCATAGTTATTGAAGATTAATCTCTCGCAAAGTACCGTCCCACGAGGGAAGGAACTTGATAAGTATAAGATATGATAAGGAGAACTGCACGGTTAGAAATTGTAAACCAATTCTGACTGGCATTCTCCTTATTTTATTTCTCCACCTTTTCTAACGCATCCAGGTTTTCTTTTGACAGCTCTGCATTATAAAAATCATCATCTTCCGGCAGTGACAGATACGAATTAGAAGTATAATCAATCCCGATCCTTATATTTTCAGTCTGACACTCAAGCAAATGCCCTCCTGCCCTTTTGTCTTCAGTAATAAAGTGAAAATGATAACCGGGAACATTTATTCCTTTCATATAGTCTGGAAACCAGAACCCCACTAACGTACCCTTTACATCATGAAACTCAAATATTGGTTGGTTCTTTACTATTTCAACAAGCGGTGGATACGGTTTATTCTGCCAGGGAACACTCCTCGCCTTGATATACTCAAACGTACCTTCAATTTTGAATGCATAAAAAATATTTTCTGTCGGCAACATACTGTTCAGAAATAGTTTTAGTTGTTCGTAGTTTACTGGCTTGTCTATTTCCTTTGTTTTGTCTGATTCAAAGAAAGTAACCACGGCAAACGGGGTTTTCATTAAATCGTCTACAGGATAAGCGATTCCGTCCGCTTTAATTTGATAAAACACACCATCTAATCCAATCATTTCACCATCAAGGTTGTTAAACGTTCCCAAACCAAGATCGCCATGTCTCTTTAATTCCCCAAATGCCATACTCCCATCATAAATCTCATCCAACAGAGCGTTTATAGTTGACGTCTGATATAAGACTTCCTCATTTTTTTGTGCGAATGAACATCCGCATGTTATTATTACCAGAATTGTGGCTGACAAAAGGTGTCGCATATTTATTTAGTACAGAGATAAAAATACTCACTACCTGAAGCGATTTGTAGTGGTCAGAGTAGAACTACTTTTGTTTTTTCTGCCCGACTGTAGAACTGTCAGACAGAAAAAAGCGCAGGCTAAAGCCTGCGCTACCGGCGACTTATTCAAACTGGATTACAATAACTTTTCAGCAATCTGGACTGCGTTAAGTGCCGCACCTTTCAGGAGATTATCGCTTACGACCCACATGTTTAGTCCGTTCTCGACAGAGCTGTCTTCTCGTATTCTTCCCACAAAAGTATCATCTTTGCCGGCGGCATCTGTTGCCAATGGATATAATTGTTTTGACGGATCATCAAGGACCACAACGCCTTCTGCCTTGCTTAATAAATCCCTGGCCTGGTCGGCGCTCAACGGCACCTCTGTTTCTATATTAACCGACTCACTGTGACCCCTGAATACCGGCACCCTCACGGTAGTTGTTGTTATACGGAATGAACTGTCCTCCAGGATTTTCTTTGTTTCATTAATCATCTTCATCTCTTCATCTGTATAACCGTTTTCCAGAAAAGCGTCACTCTGAGGTAATTGAGGAAGAGCGTTAAATGCTATCTGATGAGGAAATATACTGCGATTAAATTCTTCACTCTTCTCTGAAAGAATATGCTCGGTTTCATTCTTTAATTCCACCAGAGCATTATAGCCTGCTCCGGATACTGCCTGATATGTTGAAACTACCACCCTCTTGATTTTTACTGCATCATGTATCGGCTTTAAAACTAAAACGAGTTGTATCGTTGAACAGTTTGGATTCGCAATTACACCATTATGTTGCAAGATCCTGTTTGCGTTTACTTCCGGTACTACCAGCGGTACGTCTTCGTCCATTCTGAAGGCGCTGGTGTTGTCCACGGCAACACAATTGCTCTTTATAGCATAAGGCACAAATTCCCTGCTGATACTCCCACCCGCACTGAATAGTCCGATGTTCATCCCTTCAAATGAATCTGATGTCAATTCCTGTACCTGTACCTCTTTCCCACGAAAGACTACGCTCTTTCCTGCCGAACGGCTTGAAGCGAGCGGTCTTAATTCATCAATAGGAAAATCTCTTCTTTCAAGCACCCTGAGCATCTCTGTTCCTACAGCTCCTGTGACCCCAACTACTGCAACATTAACCCCCATATTCTTCACTCCTTTTATATTAAATCGTAAATCTGAAACCGTAATTCGTAAATTAACCTATGTTATCAGTCGCCAGACCTTTGCTGTCTATTTAGCCCTGATTAAAATATCGTCACTTATATCCAATTTGTTCTTTACGTCATGAATCTGGGACAGGAACCTCCTTGCATCCTCCGGATAGCCGGCAGTTGGCTTTATGTCCTGTACCTTTTCCTGCCAGAACGAATTGAATAATTTTATAAACAGCTCTCGGATGTATTTACTAAACATCGAAGCAAGCGCCGTTGGAAAATACTTTGAGTCTGCGCCCACAATAAAAGAGACATCCATCATTTTGTTTTCATTCTTAACACTGTAGGTTGACAAATGGTTTCCCTCTACAATCGAATCTATATTACATCGCTCAAAATTCTGTGCCAGTAAATCTTTGTAATAATTCCTTCCCCCGTGTTTATCTATTAAAACTGTTGGCTTGTGCATCCCGTAATCTTCAAAAATTTCTTTAAGGTGCGTTACACAATCATTGAAAAGGAGCAAAGACTTGTTACCAAGAATCTCAAGTTGGTTGTTGATCTCAGACACACACATAAACCGGCTTTTTATGCCAAGTATGCGTACGTTCCGCAAGTTTGCCGTATCATTGAAAATGTCCGCATAATTCATAATTGCTGATACATTTGAAGCGACAGGCAGATCAAGATCTCTTCCCTGGTACCATGGATATTTTTCCAGGACACCTGCATCGCAACCTGACAATAGTTTCAGTAAATCAGTGAATTTTGTTACCGGGCCCATTGTGTGCCAAACAAAAGATAAAACGGCCTCTTCCAGCATTTTTAATCCGGTTTTTTGCTGATATAACTTTTTACTGTCACCAACGATAATACGATTCCCACGTTTTTGAATTTTCTCAGAAACAGCGTCCTTCAGGAGGTGCCAGATGTTTGTCTCATGGTGATATTCATCCGGTATCTCCATTACTACCTTTGAGAGGACAAACGGGCCTAATGTGGGACCATAACCGGCTTCATCAATACCAGCAATTATTGGCATTTTCTAAAAAAAACGTGGGAATTGTATAAAATTTAAAGTACTTCAGGATTATAACGAGTGGGCTCAGAGTGTCAAGAAACCATTTTGTAGCCATGAATTCTCACAAAAATTTTCAGAATTCATGGCTATATCGAGGCGAAATCAAGCACTTGCTACACAAAATAATGAATAGTTGCCATTGTGGATTTTTATGGTAGTCCGGGAAGAGATATTTTTTTGAAAAGAGAATTTAAAGACGATGGTACATAGGGCCATTTCTAAGCAAGCTGCAAATTTATCTCTGATAGTTGCTTTGTATTCTCGTAAAGCTCAATCCACTCAGGTAATTTATCTGTCAATCCAAGTTTTTTTAAATACGACATATCAATTTCCGGAAAAGAAGTTTCAGTAGAACAATTTCCCTGCGTCGTCATTGCATTTGCTATATGCACGGCCGTTAATGCGTTAAACCCGGTTGTTTTGTCTTCCGCTGACTGGAATTCCGGACCAACATTTTTTGACCCTGTTCCATCTGAATCTTCCTGAGTAGATTCATTTGGCGTAGCAAACATGCTTTCTATCAACCTTGACGGGTTGTGGTGAAAGGCAACCACCTCAACAACATTATGTGGAAGACCCCAAAGCCCTAAAAGATAAGCACCCAGCTCTGAATGAGAAGTACCCATAACAATATACTCTGCCTCTGCAAAACTACAACCGGTAGTTTCAGTAAGTTCCATCACTTTATTGTACTTTCTAGGTACTTTCAACAATATCAATTTTCCTATGTCATGCAGCATCCCTGCTATCATTGCCTCTTCAACTACTTTTCTATCAGCCTCTTCAGCACGTGCAATATCTGCGGCAAGCCTGCCTGTCCTCAAACTGTGCCTCCACATTTTCAACAAAGAAAATCCACATAATTCTGCATCTTTTGAAATTGAAGAAAACACGTGAAGAGAAAGCACAAGTGATTTCAGCGATTCTATCCCTACAAAAACAGCTGCTTGCTGTGGGTCAGTAATTTTTATGGGAAGAGCAAAAAAGGAAGAATTAACCAGCTGTAAAATTTTGGCAGACATTGATACATCCTGTGAAATGAGATGACCTACCTTTTTTATGGAAGGCTCCTCAGACTGCATTTCTGATACAATTAGATTATATAGAACAGGAACACTAGGCAAATTTCTTGTTCCAGCTACAATCTTCTTCAACGTATCGTCTCTCAATAGATCTCTAAGTGTACATGTCCGCTCAATAGTATTTTTCATTGTTTCCGCACTACAGGGCTTCATCAAAAATTGGTGTACCGCCATAGTTGATGTCAAAACCTCTTCAGGATCAGAAAGCTCTGAATGGATGATGCGAACGGTTTCGGGATAACGTTCACCGACAATGTCAAGTAACTCGATCCCATCCATTCCCTGTATAGAGATATCGGGCACGACAACATCAAAGGGATTCCTGGACATGATATCCAGAACTTCTTCTCCACTCTCGACAACTTCCATCTCCCATTCAGGGCACATAGGCTCAAGCGCCTTTTGCAGCTCTCTGGCCGCACCCGGATCATTATCTACAAAGAGAACCCTTCTCATCACACACCTTTCACTAAAAACAGTTATTTAGCAGGTAAAATGCAAATTCTGACGTATAAAAAACATATGTATACTTGTTTAGTACTTTTCGGTAGAAAGAGCAAAAAGATTAGAGAAAAATAATAAAAAAACTATAATGTTTTGAAAGATGAAAGATTTTCAAAATAGAGATTCTTTTAAGTCCCGATTATGATTGGCTTTTGACGAAATGTGTAGATAGTTACCATAATTTGACAAGGTTGTTTCTGACCTTAAACGAGATACATAAATAAAACAATGCAACTCTGCCTATTCAATTCTCCTTGACAAAAAAAGGGTCTAAAATATAATTACTTAACACTTTATATACTACATAGTTTCAATTTAAGCAGAAGCGACTGAAATGCCTGAAGTTTTTGGTAATCAAAAGGTTATAGTAAAAAGCATTAATTTCAATAAGGATAATTATAGCGGTATCACTAATGAGGTAAAATATGGAAAAAATAGAAGGTAAGGTTGCCAAAATACTCGATGAATATAGTATAGTGATTAATGTCGGTAGAGACAACGATGTTGTAAATGGGATGGTATTTGCCGTCTTCGTACAGAGTAACGAGGAGGTTAAGGATCCAGACAGTGGTGAAGCCCTGGGAAAACTGGAGAATATCAAGGAGCATGTCTTTGTGGCTCATGTACAGGACAAATTCTCAACCTGTGTTGCTGGAGAAAAGGATACGTCCTGCGAACATGAATCTCATGGCGCACAGACACTCAGCGGGGCCATGATGGCCGAATCCATGACAGGAATGCCCGGAAGCAACAAGCTCAGTAATCAGAAACTGAATGTTAACAACTCTCAGGTAACCGGCATTCCGCAGTTGGGCCCGATATCAGTCGGTGATATGGTACGAGCTGTTGAGGTAGGTGGATAAGGGAAGAGCTCAACACATTATTTTAGTCTAGCCGGTACAAAAGAAAAATAACTGCTAAACCGATAAAACATGAAAATATTAAGATCACAGGAAGGTAATATCACTCAGGAAATTGAAAAGCTCAAGCAGGGAATGAGCATATTTGCTGACACGGTTACCAAAGGGATGGAAGCTAAAACGAAAGAAGTCTTTGGTGAACCGTTATCTCCATCTGAAAGTGCCAGGCGTGTAATTGATGACGTAATAGAAAAGGGCGATGAGGCTCTGGAATATTATTCAGAAAAGTTTGAAGGTGTAAACCTCTCTGCAGAAAATATTAAGATTAAAGCTTCTGAGATTGAGGACGCCTACAAAAAAGTATCTCCGGAATTGATAAGTGCTATAAGAAATGCAAAGGAAAATATCCGAAAATTTCAGGAATACATTCGCATACAAGAGCCTGAACCCTTTCATTCAAATGGGGCAAGGATAAAGGTAAAATATAATGCCATCGAAAATATTGGAATTTACGTCCCCGGCGGTTCAGCATCATACCCGTCTTCTGTTTTAATGAATGCGGTACCTGCAAGAGTTGCTGGAGTAGACAAAATCGCGGTTGTAACACCACCCGGCAGAGACGGGACTATCTCTCCTGAGAGGTTGGTCGCATGCAAGGAAGCAAATGTGGATGAAGTTTATATGATTGGCGGCGTACATGCAATAGCCGCGCTCACATTTGGCACTAAAACTGTACCCAAGGTTGACAAGATCGTCGGGCCCGGTAACCAATTCGTAACACTTGCCAAGAGGGAAGCATATGGGCATGTAGGTATAGACATGCTGGCAGGACCAAGTGAGGTGCTTATAATAGCTGACGAATCTGCTAATCATGCTTATGTTGCTTCTGATCTGCTGTCACAGGCAGAACATGCCCCTGGCATTTCAATACTGGTTACCAACTCTGAGGAGGTTGCAAACGGGGTGCTACAGGAAATATCCAGACAGATGGAGACTTCATCCCGCAGTGACCTGATCAGGGAATCTCTGGATAAATTTGGATTTATCGTCCTTACAAAAGACATGAATGAGGCCGTAGATATCTCAAACACTCTGGCTCCGGAACACTTACTGGTGATGGTAGAAAACGAAGATGAGGTTTTATCCGGGCTTAAACATGCGGGTGCTATATTTACCGGGCCGTTCACTCCGGTAGCTGTTGGCGACTACTTTGCCGGACCATCACACGTATTACCAACAGGCGGAACAGCAAGATTTTTCTCCGGCCTGTCAGTAAACGATTTTCTTAAAAGGACAAGTGTAATCTCATATTCAGAGGAAGTCCTGAGAGCAGCAGCCGACGACATAATTACAATTGCAGAGTCAGAAGGCCTGCAGGCCCATGCTGACTCGGTACGGATAAGAATAAGTAAATAATAAAAAGAAAATGGAAACTAAAAAACAATCAAGTTATTTCAGGGAAAATGTTGACAAAATGACCGGGTATATTCCCGGAGAGCAGCCGCAAGACGGCCTATACATTAAACTTAATACTAATGAAAACCCATATCCACCTTCTCCCAAAGTCCTTTCTGCCTTGAGAGATGAAATAAATGACAATTTGCGATTGTATCCTGATCCTGTCTCTACGGGTGCCAGGGAAAAGGTAGCAGAGATCTTTGGGACAAAACCTGAAAGGGTTATGGTTGGCAACGGATCTGACGATCTCTTAACCATAATAACGCGTAGCTTTATCAGCAAAGATGATAAGGTTGTTTATCCGTATCCGACCTATCTTCTATACAAGATACTTTCGGAGATCCAGAATGCGAAGGAGTGCATTATTGATTTCCGCGAAGATTATTCTCTTTCGGATGACATTCTGGTAAAAGGAGCTGCCGTTACCTTTATGTGTAATCCTAACTCACCATCCGGAACAATGATATCGGTTGAAAGAATTTCAGAAATTGCAGGAAAGATAGACGGTATCATTGTGGTTGATGAGGCATATGCGGATTTTGCCAATGATAATTGTTTGAGATTGGTTGACAAGCATCCAAACCTCATTGTCCTGCGAACACTTTCCAAATCATATTCACTGGCCGGAATGCGTCTGGGTTTTGCCATAGCACAGGAAGAACTGATTAACGGCATGATGAAGGTAAAGGACTCATATAACGTGGACAGGCTCAGTATGATATCTGCAGTTGCCGCCCTGGATGATCAGGAAACATTCAGGCAAAACGTTTCACGCATCATAAAGACACGAGAGCACCTGATAGACTCACTGAAGGAACTTGGATTTTTTGTATACCCATCTCAGACAAACTTTGT
>Ga0257124_1002795_pt1 | contig 9816 bp, 13 predicted proteins | sample SI106_150metaG_FD_190154 | JGI IMG/M metagenome (GOLD analysis project Ga0257124, IMG submission 190154) | Marine microbial communities from Saanich Inlet, British Columbia, Canada - SI106_150 | ecosystem: Environmental > Aquatic > Marine > Inlet | place: Canada: British Columbia | collected...
CTTGAGAGAAAAGGGAAGTTCAAGCCAATAGATGAGGGCTGTTTGTCCATTCCTGGGAGCTATGCCACTATCAAGCGTCACTATAAGATCAAATACATAACTCATGGTATCAAAAAAGTGGCAAAGGGGCTTAAATCGCAAATTATACAGCATGAGATTGATCACATGAATGGGTTTTTAAATATTGATAAAGGGGTCAAAAAAATTGCAATGGGGTGGAAAGCATGACACCAACAATCAAAAAGGAAGTAGCAAAGGCTTTCAGGGAGTCAAAGGGCAGCAGGCCCATGTTTTTCAAGCTGATCCTCAAGAACACAGGGCTCAAGAGGCAGGCTTTCAAGCGTGGATATTTGGCTGACTATGTTAAAAGGAGGTTTGGGAAATGAGAATATCAAAACAGTATGAGAAGGAAACAAGCAGGGAAGTTTCTACAACATCTGAGTTTTATTCAGTTGCCTATGTCCTATGGCTTGAGAGAAAAGTGGAAGAAATTCAAAAAAGAGAGCAAGAGCCATGTGAGAACTGCAAAGGCTGGAATGATAAAGCTATAATGGCTAATTTTTGCTTTAATTGTGGAAGGGCATTGAAAAAATGAAAACAATAATCCTTTTATCCTTCATCATCCTGTGCTCTTGTGAAAAGAACACCCCAGAGCCCATGAATTTGGATGGATTTAAACCGATTGAATTTAATTCAGGGTATGTTCCACCACCACCCTGGAAAATCAGGGACAGGACACTTAAAATCAAATGGTGGAAATGGGAAGAAAAGGAGAGGGAAGATGGGTAATAAAATGGGAATAATGAAGCTAAATTATGTCAATATAACAGCAAAAGATTGTGATGGATGGCTGAATCTATTTGTAGGAGAGCATTGTCTTTGCTTGGTCAATAACGCTTATTTGGCAGACCATATCAGGGCACAGATACCTGAGAAGAGCTATGAAGATGAAGAGTGCTCCTGTGGCTGTGGTGAAAAGAAACCAGCATCCGAATCATGCATCTTCTCAGCAATTGATTGCAACTGTGAAAAAGAAGTCTCCAAGAGGGTCAGCCAGCCAAGTTTATCAAAATCAGGGAAAATGGAATGGCTCAATCAAAAAGATTGGTGGATCTGTCCTGCACATGGCTTCAAACGGATTAGGTAACAAGCTGGTGACAAGCATAAAATCTGGTAACAATTAAGCCTTTACATTTCACCCTCATTTTTGTATAGATGAAGGATCTTTTAATGTGAGGGCTTATTTTTTTATGAGCACTGCAAAGCAAAAACATCTCAACTCCAATCCTCAAAAAATCTCAACCATAGGGATCTCAAATGGCTAAGAGAAAATATGTTGATTGGGATTCCATAGAGCCTCTATACAGGGCTGGCACTCTATCACTCCATGAAATATGTGCCCAATATAAAGAAGATCACAAACACTCCCAAACATGGAAAATAACCGTTCATCATAGTGCTATCGTAAAGCATGCGAAAAGAAAAAGTTGGACTCGCAATCTTGCAAAAAAAGTGCAGGAACGGATCAAAGAAAAACTTGTCACAAACCTAATCACAACTTGTGACAAAGACCCAAAAAACAAGCTCTCTGATGATGAGATGGTTGAGCAAGCTGCTGAGGCTGGAACTAAGGTCATTGTAAGGCATAGGGTGGAGATAAAAGCACTGCTTGCACAGGAAGATGCTTTGTTGAGTGAGCTTGAAAGCAAGCCTACTAAATTATACCTGGCAAATTATCAGGGAAAAATAATGAACAAGACAATTGGGCTCACAGTCACTGAAAAGTCAGTCACCTTAAAGAACCTGGCAGGAGTGAGAGCACAAAGGATTGCCCTTGAACGGCAAGCACATAATATTTCAGATGATACCAGGGAAGAGGACAAAGCAGAACTGCTAAAAGAAATATCAAAGCAATTTCCAAGGTAAAGGAGATCAAGAAGGCTAAAATGCTTTTACCAATGACCACACAAAGGGAAGTGCAGAGATGGTATAAACTCATTGAGCATGAGAAGCAGCTTGCACTTGTTGATGACCTTGTGAGGTTTAAAGTTATTCCAGCTGGAAGGAGATGCTTGGCTAAAGGCACTCTGGTTGCCACCCCAGCAGGCCCAAAAAAGATTGAGACACTGGCAGTTGGTGATATAATTTTTGGGTATAACAATGATGGATCTATATCTGAAACAACTATATCAAAAACATGGGATAATGGGATTGCAGAGGTTGTTTCTATGGGCTCTTATAATACAGAATATCTGAGAGCCACTATAAACCACAAGCTTCTTGCCTGCTGTGAATCCTATTATGATAAAAGAAGGGAGCACTTAAAAGCAGCCAGTGGATATAAAAAGCGTGAAATTTCCACAATAGGCAAGAGGTCAAGAGTTAAGCGTGAATATCTTGGTGATCTCATCAGGGGTGGCAAAAAAGAAGTCATGAACACATATTCTCTTGGGGCTATGACAGGAGATGGATGTTCCAGGGATAACAAGGCAACAACTCATCAATATCAAACCAGCCTTTATATTTCCAGTGGTAACAACTCAATACCTTGCAGAGTAGCAGATGAGATTGGTGGAAAATGCACAGCCCCAAAACATGGGAATTTTACATATAAAATTTATTGTGGGCTGGGTGTTGTTCAAACTATTCCATTTTATAGTGAGTGGGTAGAGGGTAGATATGCACATGAAAAAATAGCTATCTGGGAAGAAATCAACCTGTGGGATAGAGAATCTGCCCTGATGTATCTTGCTGGCATTATAGACACTGATGGCTCTATTTATTATAAAACAAAGTCAAAAAAAGAGGGTGTGCTTTGCATATCAATGCAGGCTGAGAGTGTTGTGGCATGTTGCCAGAAAATTATATTCAAATATTTCCAAGATATTCCAACAATAGGCATTGATGACAGAGAAAAATATAAAAATGGGTGTGTGTATTCTTTAAAGACAACTTCAAACATCCAGGCAATTAATATTATCAAAGCCTTAAAGGGAAAATCTTTAAAGGCTGATTCTTTTGATTTATCTCCACTCAAGACCACAAGTGTGTTGCCAGATAGGATAAGCCTCACACATAGAGAAAAAGCTGAATCAAGGGCTTATGATATAACTGTTTCAAATGATTCTAATATGTATGTGCTGCATCACGGTGGAATAATAACCTCTAATTCAGGCAAAACGGAAAGATTTAAAAGGTTTGTTGTGGATCAGGCAATGAACAATGATGGTATGCCATATTTTGCAGCTGCTCCCACCAGGGATCAAGCCAAGAGAATTTTCTGGGATGATCTCAAGCTGCTTTCCTTCTGTTCTCTTCATACAAAAAGACCAAGTGAAACCGATTTAATTATATTTTTTCCAAATGGTGCTTCCATAAGCGTTATTGGTCTTGATAAGCCTGAAAGGATTGAGGGTGTTTTTTGGGCTGGTGGTGGCATTGATGAGTTTGGAGATCTGAAAGAGAATGCCTGGGGTGAGCACATTTCTCCTGCCCTTGACACATTCAATCCAACCATGCCTGATTACAAGCCCTGGTGCTGGCTTTTTGGAGTGCCAGAGGGCTTAAATCATTACTATGATAGATATCAGTATGCAATCACATCTGATGACAAAGATTGGAGAGGCTACACATGGAAGAGCTCTGAGATCTTGCCACCAGAGATGATTGAAGCAGCCAAACGGCAACTCTCTAAAATGCAGTTTGAGCAGGAATATGAAGCAGCCTTTAAAAATGCAGCTGGAAGGGTCTATGAGGATTATTCTCTTGATAATCACACTGATAGGGTTTTTGATCCGGAATTGGGAGATATCCTGTGGACTCATGACCAAAATTTCACCCCTTTGAGCTCCGCAATAATGCAGAGAAAGGATGATGTTGTTTACACTGTGGATGAAATTGTGCTAAATAGTGCAGTAGCAAAACAATCTGCCTTGGAATTTGTTGATAGATATAAAAATTTTAAACGGTGTCAAGTGGTCATATATGGTGATAATTATGGGCACATTGGCGAGAAACATGGACATATATCTGATTATTTAGAGATTGAGCAGATCTTGAAAAAAGAGGGCTTCAGAGTGAGAATGGAAGTGCCCAGATCCAATCCCTCAATAAAGGATGGTCAGAATAGCTTGAGAGCCAAAATATGCAATGCAAAAGGTGAGAGGTCTTTTTTTGTGAATCCAAGTAAATGCAGATATGCTGACAAGGGGCTTGCCTCTGTCCAGTTAAAAAAAGGATCATCCTTTCAAGAAGAAGATTCAGAGTTTCAACATATAACAACGGCAATGCGATATTTCACACATGCAGAGTTTCCAATTCAGGAAATATCAACAACAACAACGGCCACATGGTGATGAGGTGAAAAAATGTCTGAGATAGATGGTAAGTTCAAAGAGTATCATGAGGATTACAAAGATTTAAAAGATTTCTTTGCTGGTGAAAGGGTTGTGAAGGAGAAGGGCACAAGATACACACCCATGCTCCAAGGGCACAAGAGCAATCCAACCAACACAACAAGTTATGAGCTTTATAAGGCTTTTGGCATCCTATACAATGCACTTGCCAGAACCAGGCAGGGATTAAAGGGTGCTATTCTCAGGAAACCAGTTGATATCACCTTTCCGGAATCACAAAAGGAAATGCTCAAGACTGTGATGCTCAATGGGGCTTCTTTTCTTGATCTGGTGAGGATGGTTTGTGATGAGGTGCTTGGCTATGGAAGAGTTGGTGTTCTGGTTGATATTGATGCCAAAGAGATTCCATATGTGTCTTTATATCCTACCCTTTCCATAATCTCCTGGCCGGATAAGGTTGGTGAAGGAGTGCAGCAGGAAATCATGCTGAGTGAGTTTATTGAAAGAGAGAAACTTGATGACTCAAAAGAGATAGAGGTGATTGAGCAAAGGAGAAAGCTTGAGATTGATGAAAAGGGTTTCTATAAAGTGACCGTTTATCAAAAAACAGAGGGCAAGGATGGCACATGGGAAGTTGTTCCAAACGATGATAAAAACCCAAACCCCAGAGAGCCAAAATATAAAGGGTTGAGGCTTAATTATATCCCTTTCACATTCTTTGGATCTTCAAGCAACACCCCAGATCCATCAAGACCACCACTGCTTGATTTATTGAACCTCTCAAAAGGTCATTGGAAATTGACGGTGGCATATCAATATGGGTTGAATTTTGCTGGGCTTCCTACTCCATGCTTTGCTGGGTTTAAGTTTGAAGGGAGTGAAATCCCTCTTGGGCCTGGTGCTGCTCATAGTACCACAGAGCCCCAGGCTAAATCTTGGTTTCTTTCCACAGAGGGCAAAGGGCTTTCTGAAATGGAGAGAGGGTTGGACAGGCTTGAGAAACAGATGGCAATTGTTGGTGCAAGGCTTCTGGAAGAGCAAAGGTCAGGGGTGGAAGCAGCTGAGACTGTACGGCTAAGAAGCTCCGGTGATTCAGCCACACTTGGAGACATAGCTGGTAATGTTGAAACTGGTTTGACCAAGGTTCTAAAAAATATCGGTTTCTGGCTTGGTGTTGGTGAGAAAGAGTGTGCTGTTGGAGTCAATAAAGACTTCTTGAGCTCAAGGCTCACACCTCAAGATATCACGGCTCTTCTTGCAGCTGTTCAGGCTGGCGAAATCTCAGAAGATACCTTTATCTACAATTTACAACAGGGTGAGATCCTTCAGAGTGGCAGAACAATTGAAGAGGAAAAGGAAGCCATTGAAGAGGATCATTTGAAAAATCAGAAAAAGAATAAAGACTTGGCTGGGGGGTTTCAGCAAGAATAATTTAATATGAAAGGATCGAAAGATGACAACTGTTAAAGCAACAAATGTAAAGATGTTTTGTGGTGATCAAGAAATAAAGGGAATAGGTTCATGGAAAGTCAGTACAATCCCTTGGTATCTAAAATGGTGGTATTGGTTGAAGTTAAGAAAGGCAAGCAGATGAAAACAGAAGCTGAGAAAAAGGATTATGCAACAGGTGGGATTGTTCCTGCTAAAACAGGTGGGTATTTAAGGACATTACATGGGGGATCTATCACTTTCCCAAAAGGTGTAAAATTTCTCCCAATTTCACCACCAAGAATAAAAACAGACCTTGAGAAATTCGTTGAACTCTATAAAGGCTTTGGGATTGAATGTAAAGTTGAAAAGACTGATACTGGTTCTGTAATTACATTGGCTTGTGAAGGTTCTTATTCTCATGAAAATTATGAAACAGCATCTGATAAATTTGATGGGTATCCGGGCTTTCATACAGATATTACTTTTGATAAGAATGGTAAATTCATTAAACAAGGTTTTTGGGAATAAATGACACAGAAACTATCCAATAAAGAAACACAAAGACTGATTCAATTGGCAAGAAAAACCCAATGGGACTATAAACTCAGCCAGTATGAGAATAAAGCCCTGAAGGGTATTGATAAATCAGTTAGAAAAACCCAAGCCATAATTAGCAAGAAGTTGGGAACCATAAAACCCACTTCAGTGTTTTCAGTTCAACGAATGAACACCCTTGCTAATGAAATGGAAGCCCTTACAAAAGGAATCCAGGCCCAGATAGCAGCTGATATTGCCAGAACAACTGAGATTGCTGGAAAAGCATCTTACATTGAGCACAATAAAATAGCATCCTTCAATGGTCTTGTTCCTGATTTTAATCATGTTGCTCTATCTGCAGCCCAGATGAAATCATTAGTGACCGGAACTAAGGTTGGTGGTAAGAAATTGAACGAATGGGTGTCTCATAATTTCTCCAAACGATTACAGGCCGATTTTAAGTCTAAAATCACTGCGGGGATGCTCATGGGGCAAGGATACCCGGAAATGATAAAACAGTTTAATTCGGGTGTTTATGACCAGTTTAAAGGAGATATGGAAGGGTTGACAAGAACATATGTTCAGTCTATAAATGTAAATGCTATGCATGATGTGGCAAAAGCTAATGATGATATAATTAAGGGCTGGAAATGGAACTCAGTAGCTGAAAATAGAACTTGTATCAGGTGCCTGTCTCTGGACTCCAGAGATAAGATATATGAAATTGATGAAGGGCCAGTTATGCCCTTGCATGTTAGGTGCCGCTGTTTTCCAGAATATGTTACAAAGACTTTTAGAGAAATGGGCGTGGATGTTGATGAAATAAAGGATCAGTTCAGACCTTACACTATCCGGGGCAGTATAGAGCCTGTCACTGGAAAGATTAAGCCTGGGAAGATTGGAGTGGGTGGTGGCAAATTCATCTCAACTGGAAGATTTTTGGGCACATATGAGGACTATTTCAACGGTGTTTCTCCTGCTGTAAAGCTTCAGATACTTGGGCCAACCCGATATGAATTATGGAAAAGTGGAAAAGTATCCCTTTCCAATATGGCTTCAAAGGGTGGGGATATTCATTTGATTAAGGATCTAGTTAAAACGAAGAAAGTTGTTAAAAGTTCTTTTGTTCCTGCCAAGACTATTCAAGAAGCTGAAGAATTTGTAAGAAAAAATCTTGGTATTAAAAAAGTAAGTTATGCCAAGGATGCCGATATTGATTTTATAAATACAATAAATAAACAACTTGATAAATTAAAAATTGATTATCCGAAAACAATAGCATCAATAAAAAAATTGGATGCAACAGGGCAACTTGGATATACGGCATCAATGGAAGTGACTCCGTTAATGTTAAAAGAGGGTGGTGGAAGTGAATTATTAATTTCTAAAATGGTTGCAAGTAATTTGAAAGAATCGAATGCCTTTTATGCTAAATTGCATAAAACTGGTAATTTTGCAACTTCAGGAGTAAATGGGGCGATAGATCATGAGGTTGGGCATGTTGTTAGAAATAAATTAAGAGAACTTGATATTGATGGTAGTTTTGATTTTATTAAAAAACTCGGAGCAATGGATAAAAAAACATTTCCTTCAATATATGCTGAGAAAAATAGAAGTGAAACTTTCGCAGAATGTTTTTCTGAATTGGTTGGAAAAGCTAAAAAAGATTGGTCAGAATCAACAACGGTATTAAGTAAATATTTAAGTACGTTTAAAGGGGAATTATAAATGCATCCATTTATACAATGTTTAGTATGTATAAATTATCAATTTAAGTTTAAATGCTTGGCTTTTCCAAAGGGTATACCAGAAGAAATTTTAATTAATAAATTTGATCATACTAAAAAACATCCAGATCAAAAGAATAATATTGTATTTGAAAAGGAATAACAAATGCCAAGAAAGAAAAAACTCTGTGGCTCTTTTGGCTTTTTATTATTGGGAACGATTTCAAGTTCTCCAGGCCCAGGGATTTACAGAAGCACAGGCCATGGAAATTGTCAAGACAAGAGGGATAATGGTATGAGTGCTCTTGAAATTAAAAAAATATTTTATGCTTGTTTTCTTACGATATTTTTTATACGATATGCGAAAAAGGAGTGACGATGGCTATTATACCTTTCAATAAAACAGATCAACAAATTGGAGAAGAGACTATTGCAGAGCTTGAGAGAAAAGCATCTGTGGATCTTCTTGCATTTTATTATCATGAAAGGTTTGAGGCTTTGGTTGCCAATGGATTCACAGAAGAGCAGGCAATGGACATTATTAAAACAAGGGGCATAATGATGTGAGCACCACAACGATAAAAGATTATTTGCTTGGTTATTATGATGAGTTTGAGATTCCAGAGAAGCCAAGAGAAGTTGGTTATTATGAGCAGATATTGGAAGATTGGAATTCCCAATGTGATCTTTTTTTTAGTGCCATTCATGCAATGAAGAGAATAAGTGAAGCACCATAAATATTAATTTTAATTGAGAAAGGAAAAACCATGTTTCAGACATACCAAAAGGAGTCCGAGATTCCCGAAGCTCTTAAAGAGCACTATGTTGAGAAAAATGGCAGCTGGGTTCCAGATGGCTTTGTTTCAAGTACAAAGCTGGATGAATTCAGAACCAATAACCGGAATTTAGCCAAAGAAAAAGAAGCTTTGCAGACTCAGCTGCTCACTTTTAAGGATGTTGATCCAACAAAGTATGCAGAAGCTGTTCAAAAGCTTCAAGATCTTGAAAATGACAGACTTGCCGAAGCAGGAGAATTCAAGATCTTAAAAGCCAATCTTGAGCAGGCACATGCTGATGCTATAAAAAAAGAGAAAGAAAACTCTGCAAAGGTTCAGGCTGGCTGGAATTCAGAAAAGATTGCCAATGCAACTGCAAGAACAGTTCTCAAACATGCCTTACCAGCTGAAGGAAATATGAAATATATCCAGGCTGATATTCAAAATTTGACCTCAATTGATCCTGATACTGGTAAAATTGTATTCTTAGATGATAAAGGACTCAAAATGAAGAATGAGGCTGGTGATGCTGATCTTGAGCTTGAAGAGTATTTGACAAAAACCTACATTCCAACATCAAATCTGTTCAAGAAGTCAGAAGGCAGCGGTTCAATTGGTGGGTATGATGTTCCATTGTCTGGAGCAGGACAAGTTAATATTGATCATGTAAATGGAAAAGATATTTCTGGTGGTACTATTGAAAAGCTTGCCTCTGGAGAAATGAAAGCAGTTTAACCTTTAAACAACAGTTTTAAATGCTCTTGGCCGACAGTCACTGGGCAAATTCCCGAAGGAATTTTTTACAAATTAACCTTTCTGGGATTTTGCCCAGAACTACAAACAGGAGAATTTAAAATGAGTAATACATTAACCTCAATTCTGGTTCAAATCCTGGCAAAAGGAATGATGACTCTGCGTCAGCAAGTTCTTATGACCAGGCTTGTAAACACTGACTATTCCATGGAAGCAAAGAAAAAAGGACAGACCATT
>Ga0257124_1002813_pt1 | contig 9757 bp, 9 predicted proteins | sample SI106_150metaG_FD_190154 | JGI IMG/M metagenome (GOLD analysis project Ga0257124, IMG submission 190154) | Marine microbial communities from Saanich Inlet, British Columbia, Canada - SI106_150 | ecosystem: Environmental > Aquatic > Marine > Inlet | place: Canada: British Columbia | collected...
AAGGGTGGTTGCAGCATAACACCAGGTCTGTAGAAGATTCAACAACTCAAGTGTTAAAGCCTGGCGTAGAGCAACCAGTTATCAAAACTGGTGAAATGGCTGATCTTGATGATATTAGAATTAATGAGGCTCAACAACTGCTTGATGAAGTTGGTGATATTGAAGTAGTATCTGGTATAAAAGACTCTGGAAAAGGTGAGTTTGAATTAGAATTTAAAACAGCTAGAGCTGCCTTTGAAGAAATAGATAATGAACAAAAAATTGTTGATGATTTATTTAAGTGTGTAGGAGGTGCTAATGGCTAGTCTAGCAGAGTGTATTCAAAACGGTATAAATGTTGGTCGTATTACCCAACAACTAGGGCTTGAGCTTAACCATAAGTTTGATCGTTTCTCAAAAGATTTTATGATCAATGGAAAACTAAGTCAGTCAGATGCAAAAAGACTGGCTGCAAGAAAGGCACTAGAAGCACATGGCGCTGAACTGGCAAGAAACAAGGCCTTAAAAGCAAATGATTTGCTAATTCTGAATGATAATTTAAAAAGAATTGAAGCGCATCCTATAAGTAAAGAGCTGGGTGCGGTAGCTTTGATCGATAGAGATCTTCGTGGAAAGGTTGATACGGATAACGTGTACTCAATCCATAGAGAGTTGATCGGACATTTTCATTCAAAAGTAGCAAAGGCTATGAACGCTTTTAGAACTAAAAGAGCTGGCCTAACCCAAGACATTGAAGGCATGAGAGATGTAGTATTAGAACTACAAGGCAAAAGTACAGGTGATGCTGCTTCAAAATCATTTGCTAAAGACATTCGTGAATTGTTCGATGAAATGGTCGATATGTTTAATGCTGCTGGCGGTAACATCAGAAAACTAGAAAACTGGTGGCCACACGCTTGGGATCAAAAGCTGGTAGGCAAGCTTAGTAAAGAGAAGTTTGTAGATGAGTTTTTACCTTTTCTTGATCGTGATAAGATGCTTAATGACTTAGGCTTAAAGATGGACGATCTTGAGATTCGATTATTGCTTGAGAGAGCTTATGACAACATAACCACTAACGGCTTGTTAAACATGAAGCCAGGAGCAAGGGGTGGATCTAAGCTTGCAAACAGTCACCAAGAACACAGAGTATTAGTATTTAAAGATGCTGATGAGTGGATGGCGCTGAATGATAAGTATGGTAACAACGACTATTACACAGTATTAACTGATCACATGGAGTCAATGTCACAAGAGATCGCATTATTAAAACGCTTTGGATCTAATCCAGAATTTATGTATCAACACATTAGAGACGTGGTGATGAAAGAGAGAGCAACAACTAAAGGTAGAATGGATAAGCCTTGGTTTATGGATGATATGTGGAATGTTGCTTCTGGAAAGGTTAATCAAATCTCACATGAGAACTTCGCTAACTTTATGCAATCGTTTAGATCGTTAGAGGTTGCAGCAGACTTAGGATCGGCAGCACTATCTTCAGTGAATGATATTGCACTTGTTCAATTAACCGCTAGTTTTAACGGCCTTCCAGCAACAAAGATCTTTATGCAAGCAGCAAAACTCTTTGCTAATGAAAATGACAGGGTTGCCGCTATTATGATGGGTTTACCTGGTGATGTTTTTGTATCAAGAGCTGGCGCTTCAACAAGATATGCTGATGTCAATGGAACTAACTGGGCGACTGCAACAGCAGACACCGTTATAAGAGCTTCTGGCCTTGCTCCTTGGACAGATTCACTCAGATCGGCTTATGGTATGGTGGCGATGGAGATGATCGCTTCACACGCTTCTAAGTCGTTCAAACAACTGCCTAAGAACTTCAGAAGATCATTAGAGAATTATGGGATCACAGCCGATAACTGGAACGTGATACGCAAAGCAGGAACAGACGAATATAACAACACTCAGTATTTTGCTATAGACAAGCTTATGGCAGTAGAAGATGTACCTTTAGCAGTAAGAAAAGATCTGACTTCTAAGGTGATGAGAATGATCAACACTGAAATGGACAACGCTGTACTAATGCCAAGTTATAGAACTAGAGCAATGGTAACAGGTGGACATGAGCGTGGATCTAAAGCTGGTGAATTGTTTAGGGGTGCTTTTATGTATAAGACATTCCCTATTTTGATGATCGCTAATCACCTATATCGTGGCGTGGCTCAAGAAGGTTTTAAATCAAGAGCAGCTTATTTAGCTCATTTAGGAATTGCTACAACAATATTTGGTGCTATTGCACTACAAATGAAAGATGTTTCAAAAGGACGTGATCCAAGAGACATGAGTACAAAAGAGTTCTGGGGTGCTGCCTTTGCTCAAGGTGGTGGTGCTGGTATTTGGGGCGACTTCTTATTCTCTGATGTAAATAGATTCGGACATAGTATGGCTGAAACAGCAGTAGGCCCATTATGGACAACAGCAAGTGATGCAGTTAAACTAACACTGGGTAATGTTCGTGAAGTTACTCTAGGCGAAGATACAAACATAGCATCAGAATCAACTAACTTTTTAAGACGACATACACCAGGTGGATCAATCTGGTATTTACGTGCTATGTATGAGAGAACATTCTTAGATGAGCTTCAAAACCTGACAGATCCAAAGGCAAAAAGCAAACAAAGAAGGCTTATGAAAAGAAGAAAGACCCAGTACGGTCAAAAATTCTGGTGGAGACCAGGGCAATCTTCTCCGAAAAGAGCGCCAGACTGGGATGCAGCGGCAGGAAATTAACACTATAAAAATATTATCAATATGATACAATTACTTTCAATCAGGAAAACATTATGGCAACACTTTTAGTAAATGATTTAAACCCCAGAGTCCAATACACAGCCACATCATCACAAACAGTATTTGCTTATGGCTTTTCTATCTTTAATGATTCAGATTTAAAGGTTTATGTTGGCTCAACAGTTAAGACTTTAACCACAGATTACACAGTCTCTGGCGCAGGCACAACAGCAGGGGGTAATGTAACATTCGGCACTGGTTTAACTTCTGGTGACATTGTAACAATCTATCGTGATCTTCCAGTTTCAAGAACCACTGACTATCAAGCTAACGGTGATTTATTAGCTGAAAGTCTTAATGATGATCTTGACAAGTTGGCCATGATGATCCAACAAGTAGAATACGACCTTAACAGTCGCACACTTAGATTCGGTCAATTCACAACAGGCATTCCTTTAAGTGAGTTCACAGAGAACGCAACAGACAGAGCTGGTAAGGTACTAGCATTTGATTCTTCTGGTGATCCTAATATCACACAAGAGCTTGGAACATATCAAGGAACAGATGCTACAACTACAACAGCAGCTTATTCAATTCGAGATATTGTTAAGTCAACAACTACTGCTCAGTTAAATAACATTTATATTTGTACTGCAACATCGCCTAGTGGAACAGCATTAACCAACACTTCATACTGGGCATTAATTATAGATGCAGTAGCAGCAGGTAGTTCAGCGACAGCAGCAGCGAGTTCAGCGAGTGCGGCAGCAACAAGTGAAACCAACGCAGCCACAAGCGCTACTAATGCAGCCACAAGCGAAACAAACGCGGCAACCAGTGCAACCTCTGCTTCAACAGCAAAGACTAACGCTGAAACGGCTGAAACAAATGCTGAAACCGCAGAAACAAACGCTGAGGCAGCAGTAGGTGCAGTAGCTTGGAAGTACACTTTTGATTCATCCACCACTATGGCAGACCCTGGCACTGGTGATATTAGACTTGATAATGCCACAGTGGCCTCAGTTACTAATTTAGCCTTTGATGCTGTATCAGCAGACACAGGCAACCCAGATATATCAGACTTTATTGCCTCTATTGATGATGGCACTAATGACACACACGAAGGTTTTATAACCATTCGTAAGTCAGGAACACCAGCTACCTTTGCAGTATTCTCAGTAACAGGCACGATCACAGACAACACTGGATGGTTACAAGTTCCAGTAACTCATGTGGCCTCTAACGGTACTTTATCTGGATCATTGTATGTGTCTTTCACTCGATCTGGTGGATTAGGTGCTACTGGTTCAACCGGTGCTACTGGACCAACAGGTGCTACTGGCGCTACTGGCGCAACTGGCGGTGGCTTGGCAGATGTAGTTGATGACACAACCCCACAACTAGGTGGAGATTTAGATTGTAATGGGGCTCAAATACAGTGGTCAAAAGGTGCTGATGTAGCAAGTGCTACTGCTTTACCTGTATTGACTGATGGTAACTATTTTGATGTTACTGGTACGACTACTGTTACTTCAATAAATACTACTGGTGGTGCTGGAACACTAATCAAGTTACATTTTGATGCAATTTTAATATTGACTCATCACGCTACTGATTTAATTTTACCAAGTGGTGCTAATATTACTACTGCGGCAGGAGATGAGGCAGAGTTTATTGAATATGATACTGGTGATTATAGATGTACTAACTATTCTAAGGCAGATGGTAGGGCTTTAATTGCACCTACTAATAATGCAATAACTAGCACTGCTCAATCATTCACTGAAGACCAAACATTCGAGGCAATTACTGAAACTGTAACTGCTAAGTCAGCTTCATTTACACCAGATTTATCTAATGATGGTACTTTGTATTCTTGTTCTGGCACTATGACAATCACTATGCCAACAGCAGAAAGTGGTAAGTCATTTACTATTATTCACGCTACTGCTACAAGTATTACTTGGGCAGGTACTATTAAGTGGAATGGTGGTTCAGCACCAACTGCTGATTCTGGTATTGATATTTATGTATTCGTATCAGATGGCACTAATTGGTATGCTAATCAAGCAGGAACAGGGTACGCATAATGTTTGCATCTTTTAGAATGTTACAAGGCACAAGCAGTGGTGGGGGATTCGTTGAAGCAACTGGTGGTACGGTAACAACTGACGGTGATTACAAAGTTCACACCTTTACTGGTGATGGTAGTTTTGTGGTATCAACAGGAGGTGACTTTGATTACCTTGTTATTGCTGGTGGTGGTGGTGGTAATTCCCCTGCTTATGGTGGTGCTGGTGGTGCTGGTGGTTATAGGAACTCATATAATTCTGAAACATCAGGTGGTGGTGGTTCTTCTGAAACATTATTAACATTATCAGCCGCAACTTATCCAATAACTGTAGGTGCTGGTGGTTCAGAAGACGCACAAGGGAGTGATAGCATATTTAGCACAGTAACATCAACTGGTGGTGGTTATGGTGGACAACCTGGTGGTGCAGGTGGCTCTGGTGGTGGTGGTGGTCATAGTAATAAAGATGGTGGTTCAGGCACAGCAAACCAAGGGTATGCTGGTGGTTATGGTGGTGCTTATGGTAACAGAGGTCAGTGTGGTGGTGGCGGTGGTGCAGGTTCATTAGGAGGTGGGTCAGCAGACTCTCCATCGTATAGGTCAGGTGACGGAGGCAATGGTCTAGCATCTTCAATTACAGGCTCATCGGTAACAAGAGCAGGTGGTGGTGCAGGCGGCTCTGAACCAGCAAATGGTAGTTACCCTGATGCTATAAATGGTATAGCAGGTTCAGGTGGTGGTGGTGAGGGGGAGTTTATAAACACATCTTCATCTACATCAGGTGCTACAAATACTGGCTCAGGTGGTGGAGCAGGCTCACAGTCAAATTCAGGTGGTTCAGGTGTTGTCATCATTCGTTACCAATATCAATAGGAGGTTATATGGCACATTTTGCAAAGATTGATAAAGATAATATTGTTACTCATATCTCTGTTGTTGATAATAAAGATACATTAGACAATAGTGGCTACGAAAGTGAAGTAATAGGTATTGCATATCTACAAAGCGTACACGGTAATAACACTAATTACAGATGGAGACAAACATCATATAACGGAACATTCCGTAAGAACTATGCAGGAGTAGGTTACACTTACGACCCAACCCGTGATGCTTTCATAGCACCTCAACCATTTAACTCGTGGGCTCTTAACGAAGATACTTGTCAATGGGATTCACCAGTACCTTATCCAACAGATGATAAGAGATACACTTGGGATGAAACAACAACTAATTGGGTTGAAGTTACAGAATAAGGACTATGAATGGAACAGAGGATTGAACGCTTAGAAGCTGCAATAGAGAGACACGAGGAACAGATTATCAAACTCTTCGATAAGATATCTGGGCTAAAGAAAACCTTAGTAGGTATTCAGAATACTCTAAATCAGATTAAGTATATTGCTACTGGTATGATAGCATATTTTGTATTACAGGAGTTTGGTTTCTTTGCTGCCTTCAAGGCGGTTAAAGGAGTTATATAATGTTCATTACTTTAGGCACTAAATAATGTTTTGGTTATATATAGGTGGTATTGAAATAGCATACCTAGCAGACCCTTGGGTATTACCAATTAATATAGTGATGTTATGAAACTACTAACTGCACTACTACTAACTATAACCCTAAGTGGTTGTGCTTCTTTAGATATACGTAACCTAGGTAAGACATCAGTATCTACAGGTACTGCTTATATGATTGGTGGTCCTATTGCTGGAGTAGCTGTTGGATTGACTAGTATGGCATACGATGAGATAGTACCTGACAGTCCCGAGGTTGTCGATATAGAGACGAAAGAACAAGCAGTGGCATACGTTGCTACCTCGTGGGGTAAAGACATCGTATGGGCATTTGTAGCCTTCCTAGTGATAACAAACTTAATAGGTCCTTGGTTGGCTAGAAGAAGTGGATATGCTAAGGCTAAGAATAAATACAAAGAACAATAACAATAGAGGAATAGGATGGCATTAGAAAGTACAACATATATAGATGGTTTAGTAGCAACTAACCCAACAGGTACAGACTCAAGGTCTCAGGGTGATGACCACCTAAGACTTATTAAGTCAGCAATCAAAGCAACACTACCATCTTTGAGTGGAGCTGTTACTTCTACACATACAGAATTAAATCTGCTTGATGGTGTTACTGCAACAACAACCGAATTAAATTATAATGATGTTCCTACACTAGGTACTGTTGAGTCCTCAAAGACTGTGACAGCAGACGCAGTAGGCACAACTAAGAAGATAAAGACACAAGCACAGACAGAGATTGTTAATGCTATTGGTACTGTAAGTACAGCAACAGCTATTGACTTTGACTTAGGTAATGTAGCCACAGCAGTAATTGCTAGCGGTGGTTCATTTACTATATCTAATGCACCTACATCAGGTGTGTATGGTAAGTTCAAACTAATCCTAACTAATGGTGGTGCTGGTACTACTATCTTCCCTTCTTCAGTGAAGTGGGCTGGTGGTACTGAACCAACCTGGACTACCTCAGGTATTGACATCATTACCTTTGAGACTATTGATGCTGGTGCTAACTGGTATGCTGACTCAGATGGACTAGACTTTAGTTAATGCCTGCACAGATAACCAATCTTAATCTTAATGGTATCAATAAAGATATCAGCCCTTATGAGCTAGGTGAGAACCTTTGGTCAGATGGTAATAATGTACAGTTTGATAATGATAAGACAGCTAAGGTTAAAGGACACCAACAAGTGTTTGGTACTCCTAGTGTTGCACCTTACTGGCTATTACCTTTCAATACTATTACAACAGACTACTGGATATACCCTAGCTTAACTAAACTTTATAGGGTATCTACATCAGGCACTACAACCACACATACAGATATAACTCGTGCTACTGGTGGTGATTATTCAGCCACTGCTGCAGATAGATGGAATGGTGGTATCTTAGGTGGTGTTGCTATTGTTAATAATGGTGTTGATGTTCCTCAGATGTTAGGCTCAACAGCCTCTAACTTCTCAGCTTTAAGTAATTGGTTATCTAGCACAACTACTAAAGTTATCAGACCTTTTAAGAGATTCCTAGTTGCATTAGATTCAACAGAGTCTGGTACTAGATATCCATTCAGAGTACGTTGGTCACACCCAGCTGAGGGTGGTACTGTACCTACAACCTGGGATGCCAGTGATGATACTAAGGACGCTGGTTATGTAGACCTATCACAGTCTAATGGTTTTGTAGTTGATTGTTTACCTTTAGGTGACAGTAACATTATCTATAAAGAAGACTCGGTATGGGCTATGACATTTGAAGGTGGTCAATCTATCTTTGGATTCAGACAACTATTTAATGATGCTGGTATCTTAGGTAAGGATTGTGTTAAATCATTTGATAACCAACATTTTGTAGTATCTGAGGATGATGTCTTTACACACGATGGTCAATCTAAGAAGTCTATTGTTGATGGTCAAATCAGAGATGAGTTGTTTAATTCAATACACCCTGACTATAAGACTCGTACCTTTGTTGCCGCAGATAGAGAGAAGAATGAGATGTGGATATGTTTTGTATCTAACTCAGCTACTGATGCCTTTGCAGATAAAGCATATGTATGGAATTGGAGAAACAATACTTGGTCTATTAGAGATTTACCTAGTGTCAGTTATATTAGTTGGGGTGTGGTAGACACAGTATCAACTACTGACTGGACAGAATCAGGTGACTGGGATACAGATAATGATTCTTGGGATTCACCCCTCAAGCCTTCTTTATTACTTACTGATGCTAACAACACTAAGTTGTTTGTTCTAGGTAGTAATCAGTTTAATGGTACTAGCTTTAGGTCTTGGGCAGAGAAGACGGATATGAATTTAAGTCATCCTGGTATTAAGTCAGTCACTAAGATTGTACCTAGAGTAAGTGGTACTGGTAGTGTAGACTTTTATATTGGTACTGAGATTCAACCACATCAAGGTGTAACTTGGAAAGGACCTTACACATTCACACCAGGCACACACTCAGAGATACCTGTCAGGGCTACTGGCACTTATATTGGTATCAGAGTAGAGACGACAGATGACAAGGCTTGGGCACTGGAGAACTTAGAGGTTCACTGGACACCACAAGGTATTAGAGGTCAAGGTGTCTAGTAGATATACACCATTACCTGTACCAACAAAGCCAGAAGACACACCTGCTTATCTTCAAGAAGAACTGAAGAGAATATCTATTACTACTAACAACTTAGCTGATGGTAATGTAGAAAAGGTATATGTTGAACCACCTAAACCAAGAGCTGGTGATAAGAGGTACGCAGATGGTACTAATTGGAATCCAGGTCAAGGTGAAAACTTATATTATTATGATGGTACTAATTGGATAGCTTATGCAGGTGGTTCAGGTGCTGGTGATTTTGCACAGGTTGATGATACTACTAGTCATACAGCAAGTGTAATAAATACACCTACTGCAATTACTTGGGATACATTGCCGTATTCACAGGGTATAAGTATTAATTCTATAGATACATCTAAGATAGAGTTTACAAATAGTGGTAAATATTATATGCACTTCTCTTGCTTGTTGGAATCTAACAGTAGTAGCAATAAAGAGATATGGATATTCCCTAGGATTAATGGTACAGATGTTGATGGTTCTACTATATATCATACACTAGCAGCTAACGGTCATAAACGTACTTTATCTAAAGGTGGTATTTTTGAGATAACAGCAGGTGATTATTTACAAGCTATGTTTGCAGTGGATGATACAAACTTAAGATTAACGACACAAGCAGTAACATCTTTTGCACCTTCTGCACCTAGTGCATCTATAGAGATTATACAACTAAGCCAATGATACAAGGTATTACATCTGATTATGTAGAGCAGGCTTGGGAATATGTAGAGGACTATATAGCTGATTCTCTTAAGCACGGAGTAGGTGAGTACACAACAGATGACATCAAACAGTTATGTCA
>Ga0257124_1002841_pt1 | contig 9676 bp, 10 predicted proteins | sample SI106_150metaG_FD_190154 | JGI IMG/M metagenome (GOLD analysis project Ga0257124, IMG submission 190154) | Marine microbial communities from Saanich Inlet, British Columbia, Canada - SI106_150 | ecosystem: Environmental > Aquatic > Marine > Inlet | place: Canada: British Columbia | collected...
TCAAGAGAGTATAAAATTGAACCAGAATAAGAAGAAGGCTTCTTAGGATGTTCTATATAAGAAATTTTAAAAAGTTGTCAGAGGTTTTGGGGTGTTAAAGTATGCTTAGTCTAAGCAAATATACTTCTTTAGTAGAAATTCTCCACGTTATTGCTTATGTTTTATCATCAAAAAATGTCAAATTTTTTGGTTGAAAGAGTTAAAACACCAGTTTTGGCGAGGTTATCAGGCATTGAGTCTGCTAAAGTTAATGAGTTTGTAAAGTTAACTGGTAATCAACGTAAGCACTCATCAGTTCTTTAAGGTTCAGAAAAGATTCTTGACTTTATGATTTTAATTTAGGTGCTTTTTAGAAAAATATTTGGAGATAATTATGCATTTTAATGTTGAGCCTATATTACAAAACAAAACACACACATTTGGCTGGCTAAAGCGTGCATATGGTTTGGGGTTAAATATACGCTCAATATCTTTACTTATCTTTTTATCACTATTATCTACAGTAACAGAAATTTTTGGAATAGGAATGTTCTTGCCAATATTTCAATTCATCCGACTAGAAGGAGAAATAAATGCATTAGTTTCAGACTCAAGTTTTTGGCAATATGTGTTTAGTGGGTTCTCATATTTAAATATAGAACCGACATTGTCGGCTCTTCTATTAATATCCTTTGCTTTCTTTCTTGGCAGACAAGTCTTTGTCTATATTAGGTTGGTTTATAGGGCAGCAGTAACACAGAGTATTATTAAAGCATTGCGAAATCGTATGTTTAATGGGTATATTAAGGCTAACACATCTTACCATGACAGTATTCCAGTGGGCAACCTAGTTAATGTTATTACTACTGAGACTAATGCTGCTGTAATAGGAGTGATGGCTCCGATAGAGTTGATGGTTTATATTGTTATGCTCACAGGGTATCTTGTAGTGCTTTTCTTTCTTTCATGGAAGATGACACTAGTTTCTGTTGTTGTCTTGATATTGGCAAGCCTTATTCCAAATCTGTGGATTAAAAAAAGTACACAGGTAGGGCGCAAACTAGTGAATGCAAATACATTAATGTCAGAGTTTTTAGTGGGACGCTTACGATCTCCACGCTTAGTACGTTTGTCAGGTACTGAAATAGCAGAACAAAACGAGTTTCATCAGTTAACCCAAAAGCAGCGTAAACATGCAGTGCTAGGATCTATTTTGCAAGCAAGAACAGAAGTTGCAATGGAGCCTGTTGTTATAGGTCTAAGTCTAATGTTCCTTTATTTTTCCTATACTTTATTACAGCTACAGATAGAGGTAATTGGTCTATATTTAGTGGTTGCCCTACGACTGATGCCTGTGGTAAAGGGAATCATTTTACAGTGGCAGTCTGTGCAAAGATTTCTTGGTTCTATAGAAGTAATAGAAAACCGCTTAAAAACAATGAAAGAATCAATCGAGAAAGACAACGGTACTGATTTTATATATAAGTTTAAGCATTCTATTATTTTTGATAGAGTTAGTTACCAGTATTCAACGAGTAGGAATGATGTATTAAGGAATATAACAATTGAATTCAAAGCAGGCGATATGACGGCAGTAGTTGGTCCATCAGGTGGTGGAAAATCAACACTTATTGACTTATTGCCATGTTTGCGTTTGCCTACAAAAGGTGTGATTAAGATTGATGGCAATAGAATTGAAAAATATAAGTTAAAAAGTTTACGTCAGTTAATAACTTATGCTCCACAATTTCCACAGATTTTTGATGGTACAGTTAAAAATCATATTTTATATGGTAAGAATAGCGCAACAAATAAAGAGATTCAGGATGCTATACTCCTGTCAGGAGTTGAAGAATTTATCAATAAACTACCCAAAGGTCTTGATACCGTTTTAGGGGAGGATGCAGCCAAGTTATCTGGCGGCCAAAGACAACGTCTAGATCTTGCTAGAGTCCTTGTGAGAAAATCGCCAATACTTATTTTAGATGAACCGACTAGTAATTTAGATGCGGAATCAGAAGAGAAGTTTAAAAAGGTTTTGACACAGATACGCAAAGAGACAAACACAACAATTATCGTTGTGGCACACCGTTTAGCTACTATTGCAGATGCAGATCGAATTATTGTTTTGAATCATGGAGAGGTTGAGGCGATAGGAGCGCATGCTGAATTGTTGAAACAAAAAGGATGGTATGCTAAAGCATGGAGAATGCAAGAAGTATAGGGATGGTAAACAATTGATAAATGATCAGTTCCTTGTTTGTCAGACCACTACAGTTGTATTACAATCATCAAAGGCCGCTCAAGTCATTAAAATTTAAAACCCCTTGGGAATTTTTGCAACAATGTTATAATGATGTAGTGTAGTGGTCCGTTAATCTTTGACTCGATTGATCATGCGCAAAATACAGCTACCCAGTGGATGTGGGTATATAATAATGTACGACCTCACAGTTCGATTGGTGGAATTCCACCAAGAAAGCTACTTGAGGCTATTTAAACAAGGGAGATTCTATTTTTGGCGGTTGTTAAAAATGGGATGATTACAAGAGGTTTTGGGGTGATAAAATCCTTCAGTCTTGAGACGCATCATTCAATATATAAGACCCTATACTTTCAATGAAAAAATTAACCGATCATTTAGGATTTAAAAAAAGAAATATCCATGTTTTTTTAAAAAGTAAACTAGCCTCTGCAGATACTTCTGTTGCTCTTTTGTATCCTTTTTCTTTAAAAACAAAAAGCAAAGTTACCTTTTATACAACTGATTTAAGAACATATAATGAAATAAAGAAAAACTACGTTCTGTATGATGCCATACAGGAGATTGGGAGCATTGAATATATTTGGAGAACAGAAAGAAAGATTCTCTCCGACATCAAAGATTTGTTGTTAATTTTGAGAGCTATTGCGTCTTCTTTCATTCCGAATACTATGGTTTTTCATTTTAATAATATAGACTCCCTGCCCTTATCTTTGTTAAAGTGGCTACCAAAAGGTAATATTTATTATCTTGATTTATTCTTTATTTGCCCTAGTGAAAATTTCATCAAACTTATAAAACATCATAGTCGACCATATCAGATTAATGTATCTTCAAGTAATGCTTTATTATTTTGTCAAAGCAGAGCAATAAATGGGCCAAAGAATAAAATCCTTCTTGATGATCCATATACTGACAGTATATGGATGGAGTATATGAAAAAAACATCAGAAATTTGGTATAAATCTATAGAAAAAAAATATGGCAAAAACAAAAAGATTGTATATTATGTATTGAGAACATTTGGCAATGATGCAATGATGTCTGATGAGCTAAGTAATTTGTCTTTATTTAAGGAGACACTTAGAACATTATCCTTACTTGATAATGTTCTTATTTTATTGAAACCGCATTATATTACCGATATGAACATTGTTAATCGAGAGATCTCTAGATATCCAAATGTGGATATATCTGTAACTTATATTCACCCACTCGTAGCTTCTCATTTTTCATCATTTTTTATTGCTAATTTCTACAGTCTGGCACTTCATTTTGCAAAATTAAATGATAATCCAGTAATTGAATATACTGATTATTCCAAAGAGACTTTGGAATGTACATCAGGGCATCCTATCGGGGAAGGACTTATTGATAAATTTTTTCTTAAGGGGCAAGAGGGTGAAGTGCTAGAGGCAGCTCGAAATTATCTTAAAGAAGATAATGTATAAAAAATGAAAGCACTTATTACAACAGTTCCTTTTGCTGATAAAAATAGACTTCCATTAGATTTGCTTGAGGGGGCTCATGTTGATTATACAATTAACCCTCTAAATAAAAAATTAACTGAGAGTGAATTGGTAGAAATGATTACTGATTTCGATGTCATTATTGCCGGAACTGAGCCAATTACTGAAAAAGTGATGGAAAATGCATCCAATCTTAAACATATTTCTCGAGTTGGTATTGGGCTGGACAGTGTTGATTTATTGGCTGCTCGTGAGAGAGGTATTCATGTTTCATATACTCCAGATGCTCCAGCTCCAGCTGTAGCAGAGCTTACTATCGGTGCAATGTTGACATTATTGCGTTCCACACATGTTTCAAATATGCAGATGCATAAAGGTAAGTGGCATCGTTTTTTCGGAAGAAGGTTGTCCGAAGTAACTATTGGAATTATTGGCGTTGGCAGGATTGGTAGTAGTGTTATAAGGCATTTAGAAGGCTTTGGTAATCCAAAAATTCTTATTAATGATGTTGTTATGAAACATGAATTTGAAAACAAATCTAATATTGAGTGGACTAATAAAGAAAAAATTTATCAACAGGCGGACATTATAAGTCTTCACTTGCCGTTAACAGGACAGACCAAAGATATGATAAAAATAAATCATTTGCTTTTAATGAAGTCTGATGCAATTATTATTAACACATCACGTGGAGGCATTATTAATGAAATGGATTTGTGTAAAGTGATGTATTCTGGCCACTTGAGTGGTGCGGCTATAGATGTTTTTGGGCACGAGCCGTATGATGGTCCATTAAAGGAAATTGAAAGGTGTTTGTTAACAGCTCATATGGGGTCAATGTCGATTGATTGTAGAGCGCGTATGGAAATTGAGGCAACTGAGGAAGTGGTTCGTTTTTTGACGAATAAAGAGCTTGAAGGAAGAGTGCCTGAAGAGGAATACGAAGTCCAAAAACAGGGGTTGTAATGAAAAGAGCGGTGGTAGTAGGTGGTAGTGGATTTATTGGCTCACATGTGGCTGATTTATTAAGTTCTAATGGTTATGAGGTGTTGATTTACGATCAATGTAAATCAACATGGTTAAGTAAAAATCAAAAAATGGTAGTTGGAGACATTCTTGATCAAGAATTATTAGATGAGACTATTAAAGGTGCAGAAGTTGTATACAACTTTGCTGCATTGTCAGATCTTAATCAAGCAATGGAGCAACCAATACAAACCGTCAAGATAAATATTTTAGGTAATTTGAATATTCTTGAGGCTTGTCGTATTAACAACGTTAAGAGATTTATTTATGCAAGTACGGTATATGTTTATAGTCGAGAAGGAGGATTTTATAGATGCAGTAAGCAATCGTCTGAACATTATGTGGAAGAGTACCAAAAAAATTATGGACTTGATTACACTATTCTACGTTATGGTTCGCTTTATGGGCCAAGAGCAGATGATGCCAATGGATTATATCGAATTGTTAAACAGGCCCTACAAACTGGAGTAATTAAATATGAAGGGCATGCTGAATCGTTGCGTGAATATATTCATGTTGAAGATGCTGCACGTGCTAGTGTTGTTGCGTTAAGCGAGGAATTTAAGAATGAAAGTGTTATATTGACTGGGCAGGAGCCTATGCGAGTCATCGATGCACTTAAGATGTTATCCGAAATTATGGGAATTAAAGAGAATGCCGTGGAGTTTATTGATGGTAATTACACAGGTCATTACATACGCACTCCGTATGCTTACCAACCAAAATTAGGGAGAAGGTTTATACCTCCTATGCATGTAGATTTTGGACAGGGGTTGTTACAATTGATAGATGAATTGCGTACACAAAATGATAACGAGTTATGAGATATGTACGCTATGAATCTGAATCTGATGCTGGATACGGTATTTTAGATGGTAATTTTATTCGACCAATAAGTAAATCGCCATGGTGTCTATATGACTCAAATCAATCAGAGGTGAAAACTAAAATATCACTCGATAATGCAAGACTACTAGCACCTTGTTTGCCAAGTAAAATTATTGGAGTTGCGTTAAATTATCCTGGGGTTACTGGTGTTACAGATAATAAGAATGAACCTCTAATCTTTTTAAAACCAAGCACCTCTATAATAGGGACAAAGGAAGAGATAGTTAATCCATTTAATGGAATTGATGTTTGGGGTGAGTGTGAACTTGCTATAGTGATTGGGAAATACTTGAAAGATGCAACAAAGGAAGAAGCCCTAGATTCAATATTTGGTTATACAGTTGCAAATGATGTATCGGCAAGTAATGTGAACAGTAGAGATCATCATTTAGCACGTTCAAAGGCAGTAGATACATTTTGTGTTATTGGCCCATGGATAGATACAAACTTTAAGCCAGATCAGCAGAGAATACAAGGTTATCATAATGGTGATTTACTTAGAGATGGAAGATTGAGTGATAGGCTATGGAAAGAACAAGATCTGCTGATGTGGTTATCAACATGGATAACACTAGAACCAGGTGACATTATTCTTACAGGAGCCCCTTCTAGAGTAGGAGGCCGTAAATACTTGCAGAATGGAGATATTTTTAAGTGTGAAATTCAAGGATTAGGTGAGTTAATAAATCCTTTTCGAGAGAAATATGAGTAATAAAATTTTCGTTTTTGATTTTGATGGTGTTGTATGTGATAGTACAGACGAATGCATGGTCTCATCATGGAATGCATGGGAAGCGTGGAATTCGAGAACAGAAATTCGCGAAAAGGTTGAAGAATTTACAAAAGAAGATCAAGTTATTTTTAGGAAAATACGCCCTAGAGTAAGAGGTGCTGGTGAATATTATATCCTTAGGCGGGCTATTTCAGAAGGCATATCTATTGAGAGTCAAGATGTATATGATAACCTTGAAAGAAGATGGAAAGACTATCTTAACCCTTTTAAAAAAGTGTTTTTTGAAATGCGAGATCGTTTAAGAGAAATAAATTTAGATCAATGGATTGATTTACATCCTATATATATAGATGTTATAAATGTGATGAAAGAATTACATAGTCAAGAAAGACTCTATATAGCTACTATGAAAGATGCAGAGTCTGTTAGATTGATACTTGGGAAGCAAGGACTGGTGTTGCCAGAAGAAAATTTATTAGATCAGTCAAAAATAAAAACAAAAGTGCAGGCACTTGATCAATTTAGAGATCAGTTAAAGTGTAATAAGAAAGATATAATATTTATTGATGATAATGTCACTCATTTACTTGAGCCACAATTGGCAGGTTATTCAATTTATTTAACTACCTGGGGAAATCCAATAAGTGAATATTTATCTATCGCCAAGGATAACTATATTCCATTACTAAGTGACTGCGCCCAATTGCTAACTGATTTTAGATAAACAATAAAATGACTAAAATTGTAGAAAATATGAATGAGCAGTGCATGGTATGCGGCAGTAAGCAACATGTCGAAGTGACAAATAGAATTAGAGAAGGAGATTATAAAGTTTTAAGATGTATTAGTTGTGATTTTATTTTTTTAAAAAATTATGAAAACATAGATTACTCAAGTAACTACGGATCTCTTACATTAGGGAGTGATTGGAGCGAAGATGATGCAGTTTTAAAACGAAGCGAAAGTTTAAAAAGATTTAATACTATAGTTGCTGATTTAATTAACTGTAAAAAAAGGAAGAAACAAGAGTGCAATGTTTTGGAATTAGGGGCAGGAAATGGGGCGTCAGTTTATGGGATAAATGAAATAGTTGGAAAGATCAATATAGATTGTGTTGAGTTAAATAAAAATGATGCAGATTTCTTAAGAAACAGATTCGGTGTTGAGGTGTACGATAGTATTTTGCTTTCTAAAAAGAAATACAATATTATCTATGGTCATCATGTGTTTGAGCACTTTACTAACCCAAGAAACACATTGAATGAATTGAGTCAGATATCAAGTAATGATTGTGAAATATATTTATCACTGCCTAATTTTAATGATTTTTATTACAATTCACTAAATAATGCGGAAAAATCAAAGTATATAGAATTTAATTTTCATTTAGCACACCCTTACTACTATACAATCGATACTTTTTCCAAACTTATTCAAACAACTCAATGGAAGGTTGATTCAATTAGTACGATTCAAGATTATTCAATAGTTAATTATTTTAGTTGGTATATAAATGGCGTTAGGAGCAAAAATATAGAGGAAGGAACAAAGGTTAATGACAACATTAAACCTGTAAACGACAATTTTGTTTCTTTTATAGAGAAAAATAAAATGGGCAACAATCTTTCTATTGTGTTGAAAAAGAGACAGTGACACATTTATTTTTCAGAGGAATTAAGTAAATATGAGAGTTGTTATTGGAATACCTGCACGCATGGGCTCCACTCGATTTCCTGGCAAGCCACTTTGTAATATCCTTGGTAAAACCATGATCGAACATTGTTATCGTCGATGCGCATTGAGCAAATATGCAACAAGTCTTTTTGTGGCAACCTGTGACCATGAAATACAACAGGAAGTTAACGGTTTTGGCGGGACAGTAATTATGACAGATGCTAATATTCAACGTCCAGGTCTTCGTGTAGCTGAAGCAGCAGAGACATTGAACCTTGATGATGATGATATAGTTGTTGTTGTGCAAGGCGATGAACCATTAGTTCATCCTAAGATGATTGATTTAGCAATACAGCCATTATTAGATGAAGATGATGTATATGTATCTAATTTGACAGCTGAACTTAGTGCAGAGGAGTGGAATGATCCGGGGGAGATAAAGGTAGTTTGTGATTTGAAAATGAATGCAATGTATATGTCTCGTGCACCCATACCATCAATTGACCATGAAGAACAACGCGCAAAGTGGTACAAGCAGGTGTGTATTATGCCTTTTCGTTGGCACTTTATGAAAAAATTCAATCATGAGCTAAAGCCTACTCCGTTAGAGTTGCAGGAGTCTATAGAAATGATTCGAGCACTGCAGCATGGGTATAAAGTTAGAATGGTTCCATCTCCGTATATATCCAAATCAGTAGATACGGATGCTGATCGGAGAGTGGTTGAAAAAATGATGAGAGATGATTTAGTATATAAGAAATATGGGTAAAAATAATATTTTAAAAAAGAAAATGAACACTGAGAATAGTGTAATTGGGACGTGGAGTAGCTTGTCATCCCCTAATGTTATTAACGTGTTAGGTACTACAAATCTTGACTTTGTTATTCTTGATATGGAACATGGATCAATGTCTTTTGAGACAGTTGAGAATATGGTGAGAGCAGCTGAAGCAGCTGAGATTTCTCCAATTGTGCGAGTGTGGGATGATCATGAGCAAACATTACTCCGAGCTCTTGAAACCGGTGTCCGCTCTATTATGGTGCCTCATATTGACACTCCTGAGGCCGCTCATCGAGTTGTGTGTAATTGTAAATATTACCCAGAAGGTGATAGAGGGCTTTCACCCTATACTCGTCTACATGATTTTACCCATGTTGATATAAGTAACAGTTTGCAAAATGAAAATAAGGAAACTTTAGTGGGGATCTTAGTTGAAGGTCAGAGTGGTCTTGATAACCTAGAACAGATTGTGAAAGTTAAGGGCATTGATTTGATTTATCTTGGTTTGTTTGATATATGTCAGTCTGTTGGACTACCAGGTGAGTTGAACCATCCTAGGGTATTAAATGAAATAGAACGATGTTGCGACTTGATTCAATCATCAGGAATTGCTGCAGGCTGTATGTCTACCAATCTTGAAAGTATAGAAATGCTTAAAAGTGTTGGCTATAAATTTATAGCATATTTAAATGATGCAGCGTCAATTAAATCTCATTTTGATGAAATTTTATTAAAAGCAAAATAAATAGTCAGAATATAACACCCCAACAAATTAAGACAACAATTTAAGATTTCTTATTTCGAACGAGTTAAACTTAACCCAACAATTCGGAGTAAAAAATTATGAGTAAAAAACGTACAAC
>Ga0257124_1002850_pt1 | contig 9655 bp, 9 predicted proteins | sample SI106_150metaG_FD_190154 | JGI IMG/M metagenome (GOLD analysis project Ga0257124, IMG submission 190154) | Marine microbial communities from Saanich Inlet, British Columbia, Canada - SI106_150 | ecosystem: Environmental > Aquatic > Marine > Inlet | place: Canada: British Columbia | collected...
TATCTGAATGGTAAGTATTGAAAATCTGCTGATCTACTCCTTGTATTACCGTCTCTACATTATCCAGTCCATGGTTCCGCAGAACCTCTTCACACCATTTTGACCCTGTAATCACTATATCAAAGTTATCTTTACCGTTTTGAATATATTCCTGCTTAAGTATATTTTCTTCAAAAAAAGTGTATCCCGCCTTAAAGGGGCTATTTATCTCTGTCCCCCATGGCATCAAGGCCTGATTGCCTATCGCCTGCAGAACAGGGCTTCCTACCCGCCTGCTTCCATCACCGCTAAACGCCCTTGCTTCCGTGTCATTGAGCAATTTGCTCTTAAGAAAATGAAACTCATACTCATCACCAATCTCTTCAACGCTAAAGCTATCGGTTATAAATTTAACGTCCGTAATGTCTGATATCTCTTTGACCAGGTATTTACCACAGACACCCCAACCAAAATTATTTCCCCTTGGTAAAACTAAATATATCATAACGCAATATGTCCTGAAATATAACTTACGTAAAATTAGGTGACAATGCCCCTTTAAAGCACAATCCAGCGTGTTAATTTTGATTCTTGAGAAATCAAGGCTACTTCTGTTTCGACCCGCCCGGCCAGTCCGTTCTGACGGTGATAATTCCGGATATCATTCTTGTATTAAATGGCAGAGAGTTCTGGTGTAATATTTTTTTCATTAGTAGAAGATTGCATCCACTTTGCCACAAATCTGTCTCGGTTTCCTGACATAATTTCCTTTCTGCTGATTTCTTTACCAAAATAATTTATCGAAAGGTTTTCATCATGAGATGCACCCCAATGGTGTTCGAAGTCCCTTACAGGAACAGCGTAACATGCCAGGCCCGCCTGCATAACCTGGAACCCCATATCCCACTCTTCAAAAAAACATGGGCTGAACTGCACATCAAACACCAAACGTTGTTTGAGATATCTTTCAAGATGGATAGCAAACAAGAAACCTGAAACATCATGCGTTTGTACCGGCTCATTGAATGTCCCTTTTTCAAAATACTTGATAATACTGAGATCCTTAAGATTAAGGTGTGTGCCCTGAGGGCCAATAATAACCGCCTTATCCAGACTAAAAAGATACGACTCCAGCTGTTCCACTGCCGGAAAAAGAATGTGAATATCTGCATTTAATATAAAAGCAGCTTTTCCTTCAGCCAGGTTAATTCCAATATTCCACGACCTGCTCACTCCCGCATTTAAACTGTTAAAACAGTATTTGTCTATGCGCGGGTGATTATGAAGTTTCTCAAACACTTCAATACTATTGAACACACAGATAACTTCACCGGTTATATTTTCAAGGTCCTTTAACAATGTCTCAATGTTATAAGGACTATGTGGAGAATAATCCAGAACAGGTATTATAAAACTGCGTTGTATCTCAGGAATTGATATATTCTCTTTGTCCATAAAATTTACTCTTAGGGTTTCTGTAGTACGAATGCCCAATAAAGGTCTTCTCCAATTTTAAGTTGTACCGGAATATTCATGATATCTAATATATTGAAACCTGTACGTTTTATTAGTTCAAGCCACATTTTTTTGCCCAGCACGCTATAGTGATTCTTGTTTATATGATGATTACTTATAGTATCCGGAGCAGGGACTTCAATATACAGATATCCATTTCGTTTAAGTACCCTGAACAACTCTGATAACGTAAAATAAGGAAAAATACTATGTTCTAAGCAATGCCTACACCATATAAAGTCAAACTCTTCGTTATTAAATTCCAGAAAAGATTGATCCATTTCATATACTTCATAACCTTTCCGTTGGCAGACTGAAACATCTTCACTATTTAGTGTTATACCTACAGCACTAAATCTCTCTTTTTTGAAAAGCTCTAAAGCGACGCCCTGACCACATCCAACGTCCAGCACCCTACTATTTTCAGGTAATGAATGTTTTTTTAGAAACATATCTAATGTTTTTTCAGTTATAGCTGCAGGTAAATCAGCTACAGGTTCAGGATAAGTTTCTCTTTTCACTTTTTCTAAAAAACATTCAAATCTCTGTGCTTTTGAAAGAGTTAATCCTCCTGATTCTTCACTAGAAATGTCATTTTCCCATTTCGCTGTAAATCTTTTTCTGTTGCTTGGCAATATATCTTCCCGGGACATATTTCTACCAAAATAATTTACAGAAAGTGTCTCATCTTGTGATGCACCCATGTGGTGTTCAAAATCCGTAACTGGTATAGCATAACACGCCAGGCCTGCCTGCATAATCTGTAACCCTATATCCCACTCTTCGTAAAAGCATGGACTGAATTGCACATCAAATAACAGGTTATTTTTGATATATCTTTCAAGATGGATAGCAAACAGAAATCCGGATACCGCATCCACCTTTACCGGTTCTCTGAATGTACCTTTTCCATAGTACTTTTTATCACGATGATTTTTATAATCAATAATTGCCCCTTGCGGACCTACAATAACAGCCTTATCCAAACGAAGGAGATATGATTCCAATTGACTGACTGCAAGTGAACGTATATGAACATCAGCGTTAAGTATGAAGGCCGTCCGCCCTTCTGCCATGTTTATCCCAATATTCCAGGAACGGCTCACGCCGGCATTTAAACTGTTAAAACTGTACTTGTCTATGCGCGGATGATTATGAAGTTTATCAAACACTTCGATACTATTGAAAATACAGATAACCTCACCAGATATATTCTCAAGATCCTCTAATAATGTCTCAATGTTATAAGGACTATGTGGAGAATAATCCAGAACCGGGATAATAAAGCTGCGTTGTATCTCAGGAATCGATTTATTTTCTTTGTTCATAATATTTACAACGAATGTTTCTGTAGTGCAAATGCCCAATATAGGTCTTTTCCAATTTTGAGTTGTTCCGGAATATTCATGATATCTAATATATTGAAACCCGTACGTTTTATTAGTTCAAGCCACATTTTATTGCCTAGTACTCTATAGCGATTCTCAATTATGTGATGATCACTTATAGTATCCGGAGCAGTAAAAGAAACAGCAGAACAAATTGCTTTCTTTCACACAAATCATGCCAGCTTTATCATCATAAAAGCGACGAAGAGAGAGACTTGCTGTCATGAAACCAAACGTCATTTGTAATATTCATCATAAATCTCTTGATGAGGATCGCTTGGCATAATAAATTTATGACACTCTCTTTTTTTCCTGGCAACAATCCACACTATGACGTCATGTCTGATTGAAGGGTCAGGTATCTCCAGCATACCTATCATTGCCGTTGTGTATTTTAAATAGAGAATTTCAAAGTGGTTAGATACTAAAACACTTACTAGAAGTCTCGGGTTAAAAACATATAATCCGTGATTATAGTGACCATTCACATTTGTATGTAGAAGATAGAGCCCTCCCTCCTTTACCATTCTAATGCAACTCTCCAAACACTGCCTTACATCAAAAATATGCTCCAGTGTGCCTATATCTGCAACAACACTGTACTTTCCATGTTCTTCTGTGGGAACAGGTTGATTAAGATCATATCTCAAGTCCGCTCTTTCATCGTGCAGGTCTAATGTCTTAACATCATTCACTCCTTTGGAAATTAAGAGTTCTTTGAAACCCGCAAACTTGAAGTCATCCGGAATGTTATTACCAAATATTGACTGGAGCCCAAGTGTTAAAAATGGTTCAGAAAAAAAACCTGGTAGTTGAAATATCTCTCTATAAAGTGGAATATGTTTATCAATTATTGCCATTTTTCATTTACATAAGTATTAAATTATTTATATCTAAACTAAGAATAAAGTCCTTTTCGCCTAAACCATAGAAATTAGCTTGTAACTAATTTATGACGGGTAAGGAATGTTCCCCTTAATGTCTATTATTTAAACATCAACAATAGAAAAATAGACAGTTAATATCTATTTTCTGATTTCTCCAATAATTATTCCGCGTAAGTGCTTATTTCATAAGCCGTATTAATATACTTACGAGACAATACACAAATCTTAGACCAAAACATATTTTGGCATGTTTTTAGCTCTACTAACGCAAAGATAATGATATGAACGATAGTCTAACTGGATTTAGTTGTGTTATCACGTAGAAATATTTAACTTTATTAGGGAAAATATTATGATACGTATTGGAATTATTGGTTGTGGATACTGGGGTATAAATTATGTCCGAGTTTTTAGTGAGCTACCTGATGTAACTGTATCACGAGTGTGTGATACGAGCGACGAAAGACTTCTGAAAATGCACCAGAAGTTTCCTTATGTATTCCCTACCAAGCTAATGGATGAGCTCCTGGCGGATGCAGAGGTGGATGCCGTTGTCGTCGCAACCGAAGCTTCATCTCATTATGAAATTACCAAAGCGTGTCTGTTAAATAACAAACACGTCCTGGTTGAGAAACCACTAACTACCACTGTAAATGAATCTGAAGAGTTAGTAAAACTTGCAGAGGAAAAAAATTTGAAACTGATGGTAGGACATACATTCCTTTATAACCCATCCATTCGCAAGATGAAGGAATATCTGTCAGATGATAACATCGGCTCAATTTACTACCTGAAGGCTACTCGTACACATTTGGGACTGATCCGTCAAGACGTTAACGCTATCTGGGATCTGGCCCCTCATGATATATCTATTTTCTCTTTTCTCCTTGATGCTCAACCACTCTGGGTAAGTGCAGTAGGTGGAAACTACTTGAATGGTCGTCCGGATGTAGGCTTTCTCACTCTAGGATATCCACAGGATATCCTCGGCCATATCCATGTAAGCTGGATTAATTCTAACAAAGTGCGTGAAATTTCAGTAGTAGGAAGCAATAAGAGGATTGTATTTGACGATCTGAACAGCATGGAGAGTGTACGAGTATTTGAAAAGGGAGCAGCGATGACCGGTGAAGCTGACAGTTTCGGTGAATTTAAATTGCAGTTACGTGATGGAGACATATTAAGCCCTCGCATCAATACCAGTGAACCGCTGAAGAACCAATGCAGTCATTTTGTTTCCTGTGTTTCCAATGACCACTCTCCACTTACAGACGGGACAAATGGCCTTAACGTAGTACGTGTTATGGAAGCCATAAATTTATCCTTAGAAAAGCGGGGAGCACCGGTTGACATTTCGACAAACTTGTCTTCTGAAAATAAGGAAGTCCCGGTGGAGATGACCACTTGAAAGTAACTTTAATTTCTCCGCCAAGTCCTTTCCTTATTGACCAGAAAGCTTTTCCTCCTCTTGGCCTTCTTTATGTTGCGGGATTCCTGGAGAAAAACGGAATTGATATTAATGTAGCTGATCTGGCTAACAAGGAAACAGAACTTGAAAATGCATTGGAACCATATATAAATGCAGACCTCTATGGTATAACGTCAACTTCCCCTCAATACCCACAGGCGCTAAAGATACTGAAGGTTTTACGCCGTAGAAATCCAAAATCACGTATAGTCATTGGAGGTGCATATCCTTCATCACTACCTGATAAATGCATTAAAGACGGCTTTGATTTTGTTGTGGCCGGAGAAGGTGAAGCAGCAATGCTTCAGCTTATAACAGATATTGAGAAGAAACAGGCACCTGGTATTATACAAGCTTCGTACATACAGGATATGGACACAATACCTTTTCCCGGACGTCATCTGATTGATATCAGTTCTTTTGCATATAATATAGATGATGGAAAGGGAACAACATTAATAACCAGTAGAGGATGTCCCTATGAGTGTTCATTTTGTTCGAAAGAAGTCTGGCAGCGCGGAACACGATTTCACAGCACAGACTATGTAATCTCCGAACTTGAACATATTATCGATAAATATGGTTTCAAACACTTTCTCTTTCTGGACGACACAATAACTATTCGGAAGAAAAGACTGCTTGAACTATGTTCCCGCATGGAACCTTTGAATATCAAGTGGCGCTGCTATGCACGAACTACAACAACCAGGGAGATGCTGATTGCAATGAAGAGAGCAGGGTGTGTAGAAATTGGTGTTGGTGTAGAGAGTGGATCACAGAAAATACTTGATATTGTTGACAAGAAGGAAACTGTTGAACAAAATGCTGCTTTTGTCGAATTATGCAAACAAGTTGGAATAACTGCCAATGTGTTCATCATGATCGGACTTCCTGGTGAAGACTATGAAACCGTGGAGGAGACACGTCGCTGGATGGAGCGAGTCCGTCCGCACAAGTTTGGTTTCAACATTTTCATGCCATACGCTGGCACTCCGGTGTATAAGAACCCGGACAGATATGATATCCAGATATTTGACGTACCGGAAGAGAAGAGCTGGGTAAAAGGACGCCAGGGAGAGTATGAGTCGTTTGTAGCTACTAACGCATTAACTCGCAATGAAATCGAACGTCTATTTGGTGAGCTTTTTACTTATTTCAGCGAATTAACAAGCTGGAAACCCGGAGTAGGTAAAAAATAATATATCGAGTTTCGAGTTGCAAGTTGTGAGTCACGTCATAAATTAGATAAGATGTTAACCTTTTTCCATTATGAAGAAAAAAAGAGTAGTAGTCTGTGGAGAGAAATGGATAGCAGAACAGTGCCTGGAATTCCTGTACAGCAAAGATGATACAGAGATTTGTGCTATCGTAGCTGCACCAGAGGATTGGCAAGCCGATTTGATATCGTTTGGAACAAAGAGACGTCTGAAAGTATTTGTTGGCAACATTAATGATTATGTTGATGAAATTTCACTTCTACAGCCGGACTTTATTTTCTCCATACAGTACCGTCCGTTACTCAAATCAGCCATACTAAACCTACCAACCAGTGGATGCATAAACTTACATTTTGGACTGCTTCCGAGGTACGGCGGCTGTTATCCCATTGCGTGGTCTATCCTTAATGGAGAGAAACAAGCCGGATCAACACTGCACTACATGGTAGAAAAATTCGATGAGGGAGATATCATTGCCCAGACTTCTGTTTCTATCAAAGAAGAGACAACTGCACGTGAGCTTTTTGATTCGATGAGTGTAGCAGCGGCTAGACTCTTCGCCGATACATACCCTTCTCTATTGGAAGGTAATTTTAAAGTTTCCTCTCAGGATATGTCCAGAAAGCTTTACTACGACAACGATAGTATTAATTTCAACCGAGACAGAGTTATAGACTGGACCAGAACAGGAGATGAGATTCAACGAAGAGTATGTGCATTCTCTTTTGATCCTTTCCAACAACCACAGACATCTCTACTGTTACCGAATGGCAAACAGTTACAAGTCACCATAGCAAGTACAAAACTGATTAAAAATGGTGCAACGAAAAACAATGAAAAGGCGGGTCTTATCACTGGGATCTCAGATTGTGACAGGTTATTAGTTAAAGCTGGTAATGGAGATTTGATCAAAATAGGTTTACTGAATAACCAGAATTCCCGGGAATATATTGACTCTTTAGGACACACTCCGGATAGCATAACTTTCATATGAGTTAAGACGAAACCAACCTCATTTTTACAAATAAGGATAACTCCTTAATCATATCATTCGCTCTATGACCATAAGTGTATTAATTTAGAACCTTTCTTAGTCCTTCAGCTGCTATTACTTCTCTTGCATCGTCATTTCCAAGATAATAATCAACAAGCTCTAAAAGTTCTTTTTCGTTTCTATATATTACAATCTGTTTTTTGTGTTCAAGGAATTGGGAAATATGGAGAGTGTACGTATTTTTGAAAAGCAATCTACGATGACTGGTGAAACAATCAGCTTTGTCAATATTTTTAGAGTTGCACTTATTGCTTGAATTCAGGATAAATAAAGGCTTACTATTTATCATAATTAAATACCTTAAAATCTACTTTATATTGATCATATATTTTCTCCTTTATTTCATCATCCAAAAGTTCTATATAATATCTTTTATTGCTACTTTTATTATTATATGGCAATGACGCATTTAGATCATGATAATCTATTTGTGAAAGGATTTTTGCAAAGTCATCATTTATCGTCTCAAACCTGCCAATAAAGTCAACTAACTGCCTGCCTGCTTTATCATAAACAAAATCATATTGAGGTAATTTATGATCAGTGTCTATGATAGAATGTGTTTCATCAAACCATATTTTGAACAAACCTAAATCAAAATCTACTCTTGCTCTATTAGCGTCTTGTCCGAAATATTCTGACAAAACCCTTTCATATGGATTTCTAACAAAAGCAAATTTAAAATATATATCAAAATGCATTGACATAAAATCAAGCTGTTGCAAAAGAGAAGCTGTCAGATGTTGTAATGCAAACATCACACCACCAATTTTCCCTATTTCATTTCCATAGCAAAGATTTTCAGTTTCAGTCATACCAAAAAATTCTTCTATGCTTGAGCCACCAGTTTTTGGTATATGAATAAATAATATTTTGTGTTTGTGATGTATAGGCATATTTTATTACACTTATTATGCGCACCTTTTATTTTTACTTAAACTGGCGTTTAGGAGTAAAATTGTAGATCAATCCAAGCAAACTCATAGTTTAAACTCGCATGCTGATACAATAAAGATCCATCTTTTATCAATTATTTGAAGATTTTAAATCCTATAAACTCTTAAATAAATTAAGATAATATCCTTACCATCTCTTCTGCTCTATGACCATAAGTGTGTTCGTTTAAAACCTTTTTCATTCCTTCTGCTGCAATTTCTTCTCTTTCTTCATCATTTCTAAGATAATAATCGGCAAGCTCTATGAGTTCATTCTCGTTTTTGTATATTACAAGATGTTTTCTGTCTTGAAACAAATCTTGTAAACCGCTACCATTTGCTTCATTTGTCAGGAGCATACTACCGGATGCCAGCACCTCGAATACCCTCATGTTTAACCCATCTGCTATTGATTTGTTAAACACTATTTTTGAACGGGAAAACACTTTTGACATTTCTTCCAGAAAGCATCTTTCGCTATAGACATTGAACCTCTGTTTCAGTTCATTCAAGAGCCGGACTCTTTCCGGATTAGATTCAGGATCTAAATTTCCTACAAAACCTACATCATACAGTTTTTCATTGACTTTTTTTCCGTGTATTTCAGGGTCACAAGCAGGAGGGATCCAAAATACATTTTTAATACCTCTCTCCCTAAACGTCTCAACGGCAGGCTTGTGTGCAACAAATACAACGTCAAAATATTTTGCACATTGCAGATGATGATCAAAGTTTATATGAGCGTCAATCAAATAGCACACTTTAACACACTTAAGTGAGCCCAAATTATTCAGTGGATAGAAAGCACAAGTATCCACAAACAGGAAAACATCAGGATTCCATCCTGTTGGCAACTTTCTTAATACACGATCTATATCACCATCTAATAAAGGTATCTGGTGATACCTCACTTTATTTTCTACTGCCAGCAAATCCCAATTTCCCAGCATTTCTCTACTAGCAGTAGGGCCGTGAGTTATCACACCACAAATCCTCCTCATCGCTTTTTCAAGATAAGCTGCAGTAGTTACAGGGATATGTGTATAACTGAGCAATATATTCACTGTCTTCTCTCTGATACTATATATTAATCTACATCTGTTAACCATCCCCTCACTTTACAAATAGGGATAATGTCTTAATCATATCTTTCACTCTATGTCCATATGTGTGTTCATTTAGAGTCTTTCTCATTCCTTCAGATGCTATTTC
>Ga0257124_1002852_pt1 | contig 9648 bp, 3 predicted proteins | sample SI106_150metaG_FD_190154 | JGI IMG/M metagenome (GOLD analysis project Ga0257124, IMG submission 190154) | Marine microbial communities from Saanich Inlet, British Columbia, Canada - SI106_150 | ecosystem: Environmental > Aquatic > Marine > Inlet | place: Canada: British Columbia | collected...
CATTTTTTCTGGTAACAAAAAAGCCCCGGCATTTCTGCCGGGGCTTTGGATCTAATTCTTACTTACTCATCAGAGTTTGTAAAACGGTCCTGAAAGGAGCCTTATCCGATTTTCCATCAAGATAGGTTTTGATCTCGTCACGATTCTCATCGGTAACTTTCAAGTTACGAACCATTGCTTTATAAGCATGTGGGTTGGAATGAAATGCCCATTCCATTCGATCGAGAACTTCTGAGGTGGTCGCTCTGGCAGCATCCAGGAGTGATCCCATAACTGCGTTACGATTATCCTCACCGTTGATTCCTTCGAAACCAAAGGCCATGTAAACAACTTTACCATTGCCATGAACGTTGCTCATGATTGCTGGGCCTTGTCCTTCGTATGTGTAGAGAACAGTCGCTCCAGTAGCGCCTTCGTTAACCGAAATTACATCGGGCCACTTCTGGTTGTTAGCGGAATCTCCACCGTCAAGCTCGAAGGAGAGTCCTTCTTTGGAGACGGTTTTCACATCGGACTTGTCTTTTACAAAGTTGGCACCAATTACACCAGTATAAAAGCTGGTGGCCTTGAGTGCGTAACCAACGTCCTGACCGGAAATGATCAATCGACCACCGTTAGCTACATAATCAGTCAGCATGGCTTGTTCATCTGCAGTTGCAATCTTAGTTGCACTGGAGTTGAGGCCAGTGAACCAGACTACGTTTTGATATCCAGCGATTTCATCTGCCCCGATTTCTTCTTTGATATCGAAATCAAGACCTGCGGCACCCATTGCTGCGGTATAGAAGTTCTCATAGTCTTTGCCGCTGTCATGATCAATGATCAGGTACTCAGGCAGAGGCTGGAGAGCTACAAATACATGGGTGTTGGCACTAACGGAAAAGTTAACCGTAGCGGATTGATATCCAAGGGTCCTGATTGTTGCGGTGTAATTGCCGCCTGGTGCTTCAACCTCAAGGACGCCGCCGTTGGTGCTTCCGCCTTCAACAGGAACACCTACAAAGGAAACGTTAGAGTTTTGATTTACACCCTCAGAGTCCTGAGTTTCAAAGGAAACCTTGAACATTGGAGATTGCTCCAGGGTGGCGCTGAGCTCAACAGTCTCTTTGGCCACAACAGTTACTTCAACGGTCTGGGCGAAATACCCGAAAGCGCTGATGGTTAACTCATAGGTTCCGGCTGGAAGAGAGATGGTCAGATCACCATTAGCGTTTGCATGGAGAGTTTTGTTCCCAGGCATAACTTTAACGCTTGCGATTTGATCTCCGGAATCAATATGAACTTTGGCCTTACCACCGGTAAGAACCAGTTTGACAGCGTCGAATGCATTGATTCGTCCGGCACCAAAGGCTGGGTCTTTTCCAGGATCACCAAGTTCAAGTGCTGTTTCCTGCAGAATTTCACTTACGCGAGTCGCGCTGATCTCAGGATCGGCTTGAAGCATGAGAGCTACGACACCAGCGGTATGAGGAGTAGCCATTGAGGTACCGCTCATGTTCTGGTATCCGCCGCCTGGCTTAGCTGAATATACATCTACGCCAGGTGCTGAAACGTCAGGCTTGATGTAGGTCTCGCCTGCATAAGTGACAGGACCACGACTGGAGAATCTTGCAATAGCGTCATTGGCATCGGTAGCCCCGATGGAAATTACATTTTTGTAAGCTCCGGGAGCACCAACAGTTCCTGCGGAAGGACCAGAGTTACCGGCCGCGAATACTGGGATGATTCCCATCGCGTTCCAGGTATCGATAATTTCTTGCCATCGATTATTCAAAGGACCGCCCCAGGAGTTGGAAACTACTCGAGGACCAGGGGTCTCAGGATTTCCGTCTGGGTCAGTGATCCACTGCATACCGGCCATGATGGCAGCAACAGTAGTAGAACCGGTGTCACCGAAAATTTTACCGACAACGAAGTTAACTCCGGGAGCTACTCCGATGTGCTTGCCGCCAGCATTTGTACCGCCGATGGTGCCGGAACAGTGAGTACCGTGTCCATGACCGTCATTGGCAGCGTTATCAGCGTAATCGGAAACAAAGTCCTTAGTAGCTAATACACGACCCGTCAGGTTTTCGTGATTGGAGTCAACACCAGTGTCAAGAACACCAACTGTAACGCCGGTTCCATTGATACCCAGTTCGCTCCACACCTTCATGGCTTGAACTTTCTTCAATCCGTAGGTGGAATCTTCAGTATTGATACCCTTCTCAGCGGAGCGCACGATTGGATCCCAAAGTTTGAGTTCTGTATCGAGGTCCAATTTTTCGAGATCGTCTCTCTCTGCCAGTGACCGGATGAAGCTAGTCTTAGCAGTAATGATCATGGAATTGTTGATCCATAGGGAAGTAGTTTTCTTGATATCAGATGTCTTCTTGCGAAGGCTGCTGATTTGGTTCGTCAATGATTGCTGCGATATGGACGCAATGACCATCTTCTGCTTTTGAATTTGACTTGGACTCATTCCGCGCATTCTTTTGTTCATTGGCCCCTGGGCTTTGAACTTTGCGATCACGGTAACGTCCGTGTCTTTCTTCGATAGAAACCTTGCTTGAAGCGCAGGGTCAACAACAGGCTTTGCAATAAGCTGTGTGCTGATGGCCAGTGCTAGCACTCCGGTCAGTATTCTGTTCATGGCATTCACTCCTTCTGGAAAATCGGATTATTAGTTTTGCTATTATTACTCAACATTAGCTGAGTGCATAAAAATAAGAATTGAGAATAAAAGCGTCAAGGGTGAAAAATGATTTTTTTTCTTAAATTCAAAATCTTTTTGAAAAAGAGATGAAATCAGGTGTTCAATGGATCTCTACAAGCTCCATTCAATGGATTCCATTGTTTCTATTGTTTCCATTGATTCTTCCCCATTATTTCCATTACCCTTTTTCTTCCTTACATAAAAAAAGCCCCGGCATTTCCGCCAGGGCTTCTCTTTAGATACTCTATTTCATTAGAGATTGGAGAATCGTTCGATAGGGCGCTTTATCTACTTTCCCTTCCAGATAAGCTTCCACTTCCTGCCGGTTCTCATCGGTAATGTCCAGGTTTCGAACCATGGCTTTGTAGGCATGGGCGTTGGAATGGTAGGCCCATTCCAACCGATCGAGGGCTTCAGAGGGGCTAATCTCTACGGTATCAAGAAGTTCCGCCATGACCGCGTTTCGGTTATCTTCACCATTGATCCCTTCGAATCCAAAGGCAAGGTATGCAATCTTTCCAGAGCCGTAAGTATTACTCAAAATAGCCGGACCCTGACCTTCATAGGAGTAGAGAACCTGGGCATTTTCAGCTTCTTCATGAACCGAGATCACATCAGCCCATTTTTGATTGTTAGCGGAATCCTCACCATCAAGCTGAAACGAAAAGCCGGTTTTAGATATCGTTTTTACCTCTGATTTATCGCTAATCCAATTTGCTCCCAGGACTGTTTTGAGGAAACTTCTGTCTCTAAGGGCATAGCCAACATCTTGTCCTGTTACGATCAACCGGCCGCCCGTCTGCAAGTACTCCTTAAGCATTACCTGCTCCACAGAGTTAAGAACCCGATAAACAAATGAATTCCCTCCGGCATACCAGATCACATATTGATATCCGAGAACTCCATCCCGGATGGCATTGTCTGTCACGTTGTATTCCTTACCTGCCGCATCCAGGGCATCTGTATAGTAGGAAAGGAAATCTTCATAGGGCCTGCTATGATTTACGATGAGGTATTCCGGTAGGGGCTCCAAAGCTATAAATAGATGGGTATTGGCATTGACTGAGAAACTAACCTGGGTTGTTTCAAATCCGATAGTTTTTACTTCAACAGTATAATCTCCGCCGGGAGCGGTAACTTCCAGGCTGCCTCCATTTGTACTTCCGCCTTCAACAGGGACATCTAAAAATGATATGGAGGAGTTATGGATCACTCCATCAGCATCCCTGGTTTCAAAGGTTACGGAATAGTTTGGAGTTTTCTCCAGGGCAGTGCTGAGTTCCACTGTCTCCCCCGCAGTCACTTCAGCTCCAATGGTTTTAGGGTAGTACCCAAAAGCACTGATGGTGAAATCATAGCTTCCGGCAGGAAGGGAGATCATTGTCTGTCCATTGATGGTTCTATAGGTCTTGTTTCCCGGCATAACCCGTATGGAAGCCTCCTGGTCTCCGGAATTTATGCTTACAGAGATTTTCCCACCGGTAAGTACCAGTTGAACAGCATCAAAGGCGTTGACTCTTCCGGAACCATAGTCTCCGTCCTTTCCAGGAGCGCCTAGTTCCAAAGCGGCTTCTTCTAGAATATTACGAACTCTGTCAGCTTCAATTTCAGGATCAGCTTGAAGCATCAGGGCTACGACCCCGGCTACATGAGGAGTGGCCATAGAGGTGCCGCTCATGTTCTGGAATCCACCTCCGGGCTTGGCGGAATATACGTCTACACCAGGTGCCGATACATCGGGCTTGATATAGGTGGCGCCGTTGTAATTCACCGGGCCGCGGCTTGAAAAGTAGGCCACTTTATCCTGTGAATCAGTGGCCCCAATTGAGATTACTTCCGGATAAGCACCGGGAGCACCAATGGTTCCAGCGCCGGGGCCGGAATTGCCTGCAGCGAAAACTGGGATGATTCCAACGGATCTCCAGGTATCGATAATATTCTGCCAGCGGTTACTCAATGGTCCGCCCCAGGAGTTGGAAACAACTCGTGGGAAGTCATCAGTTTCAGGGTCGCCGTCAGGATCAGTGATCCACTGCATTCCGTTCATGATGGCGGAAACAGAAGTGGAGCCCGAGTCACCGAAGATCTTAGCTACGATGAAATTAACCCCGGGAGCTACGCCGATATGTTTTCCACCAGCGTTGGTTCCACCGATGGTGCCGGAGCAGTGGGTTCCATGTCCGTGACCGTCGTTAGGAGTATTGTCTTCGTACTCGGAAACAAAATCCTTGGTAGCGATCGTTCGGCCAACAAGAGTTTCGTGTTCGGTATCAATACCGGTATCAAGAACACCAACGGTAACGCCGGTTCCATTGATTCCAAGTTCATTCCAAACTTTTTCAGCCTGAATCTTCTTGAGTCCGTATGTAAAATCTTCCGTATTGAGACCTTTTTCCAAGGGGCGGACAACAGGATCAAAGAGCTTGATTTCGCTGTCGAGATCCAGTCTTTCCAGATCGTCTCTTTGTGCCAGGGACCGGATGAAACTAGTCCTGGCAGTAATGATCATGGAATTGTTAATCCACAGAGACTCTATCTTTTTAATATCAGAAGTCTTTTTGCGAAGGGCGTTGATCTGGTTGGTCAGAGATTTCTGCGAAATAGAGGCAATAATCCTCTTCTGCTTCAAAATCTCGGAAGGACTCTTACCGACGAGCCTCTTGTTCATCGGCCCTTGAGCCTTAAACCTGGCGATCACGGTAATATTGGTGTCTTTCTTTGATAAAAACCGTGCTTCAAGCGCTGGATCTACGATCGGCCTGGCAATAAGCTGTGTGCAGACAGCCAGTGCGAGCACCATTTGCAATAACTTGTTCATGAGATTCACTCCTTAGATCGATGGAAAATTGGAATCTTAGCTCTTTATTGTTTTAAGAGGTCAAGCTAGAAAGGTAGAACAATAAGAATAGGGAGGCCAAGAGTCAAGGGCTTGGAAGGGGAAGAAAATGGTTAATGGAAACAATGGGGAAGAATCAATGGTAACAATAGAAACAATGGAATCCATAGAATGAAGTTACCATTGAGCCTTCGGTTCCCTCTGGATAGTTGGTTGTAGGGTTGAGATATATCTCAACCGTTGTCATTTCGCGACTTGAGAGTGTATGCAGAGCCAAGCGAAGTGCGGAATCCAGTTCCCCGCCCTAATGGCGGGATCAAACTTCATTCTCTCTTCTCTCTCCTGCATTCTCTATTCTAAATGAAAAAGCCCCGGCGAAAATGCCGGGGCTTTTTCATTTAAACACCTATTTCATTAAAGCTTGTAAGATAGTTCGATAAGGAGCTTTATCTACTTTTCCTTCCAGATAAGCTTCCACTTCCTGCCGATTCTCATTGGTGATTTCAAAGTTTCGAATCATTGCTTTGTAAGCATGTGGATTAGAATGGAAAGCCCATTCCATACGATCGAGGACTTCTGAAGCGGTTGCTCCCACAGCGGCGAGTAATTCAGCCATGACTGCGTTTCGATTATCCACTCCGTTAATTCCTTCGAATCCAAAAGCTAAATATGCCGCTTTGCCAGTGCCGAAAATATTGGAAATGATCGCCGGTCCCCCGCCTTCGTAGCTAAACAATATTTCAGCGGAGGGCGAGTTTTCATTCAGAGAGATTACATCAGGCCACTTTTGGTTATTGGCGGAGTCTTCACCATCCAGCTCAAAGGAAAGATTTTCATTGGAAATGGATTTCACTTCAGACTTATCTTTAACAAAATTAGCTCCGAGAACCTGCTTGAAAAAGTCCGTATTCTTAAGGGCGTATCCAACATCTTGACCTGAGATGATCAGGCGGCCGCCGGTATTTACATATTCTGTCAGCATTGCTTGTTCTTCCGCTGTGGCAATTCTCCCAAGACCGGAATTCATGCCGGTGAACCAGATGACATTTTCGTATCCGAAAATGTCATCTGAACTAATACTATCCCTGAGATGGTAGTCGATTCCCGCCGCATCAAGAGCCGCGGTATAGAAAGTTTCATAGGGTTTGCCGCTGTCATGCTCAATAATCAGATAGTCGGGTAAAGATAAAAGAGTAACCACTACATGGGTGTCGTCAAACATGGAAAAATTCACCGTGGCAGATTCAAAACCCAGAGTTTTCACTTCAACCGTATAGCTACCGCCGGGTGCCGTGATTTCTAGCACTCCCCCGTTTGTACTACCGCCTTCCACGGGTACATCGAAAAAGGAGATATTGGAATTTTGGAGTACACCGTTGGAGTCACGGGTCTCAAATGAAACTGTGAAATCTGGTGATGTTTCTAGCGTGGCGCTTAATTCAACGATTTCGTCGGCAATGACTTCAGCTTCGATGGTTTGGGGGAAATATCCATAAGCGCTGATTGTAAATTGATAACTTCCCGCAGGAAGAGAAATAATCGCTGTTTCACCAGGGCTGGATTTGAAAATTTTGTTACCCGGCATGGCCTTGATTGTTGCTATTTGGTCACCCGCGTCTATCTGAAAGGTGGCCTTTCCTCCTGAGAGCGCTAGTTGCACGGCTTCAAACGCGTTTACTCTACCGGAGCCATAAGCGGCATCTTTTCCCGGCTGGCCAAGTTCAAGGGAAGTCTCTTCAAGAATCTTGCGGACTTTCTCAGTACTGATTTGGGGATCGGCCTGGAGCATGAGAGCCACTACACCAGCAACATGAGGAGTTGCCATAGAAGTACCGCTCATATACTGGTACCCACCGCCCGGTTTTGCAGAGTATACGGTTACTCCGGGAGCGGACATATCGGGCTTGATATAGGTTTCTTGATTGTAGGTAACGGGGCCACGGCTTGAGAATCGCGCAATTTTATCCACCGGGTCCGTGGCGCCAATGGAAATGACTTCCTTATAACCACCGGGTGCGCCGACTGTACGTGGACTCGGGCCGGCATTCCCGGCAGCGAATACAGGAATGATTCCCATGGATCTCCAGGTTTTAATAATAACTTGCCATGTGTTGTTTAGAGGACCGCCCCAAGAGTTGGAAATTACACGGGGAAAGTCATCGGTTTCAGGATTGTTGTCCGGGTCTGTAATCCACTGCATTCCGTTCATGATCGCGGAAACTGAAGTTGATCCGGAGTCACTGAAAATTTTACCCACAATGAAGTTAACCCCTGGTGCTACACCAATATGCTTCCCTGCGGCGTTGGTTCCGCCGATTGTACCGGAACAGTGAGTTCCATGGCCGTGACCGTCATTGGGAGCATTATCCTCATAACTGGAAGCGAAGTCCTTGGTGGCGATGGTGCGGCCAACCAGGGATTCATGCTCAGTATCAATTCCGGTATCCAGTACGCCAACCGTAACGCCTGTCCCGTTGATTCCAAGTTCATCCCAAACTCTCATGGCCTGGATTTTCTTCAGTCCATAGGTGGATTCCTCTGTATCAGGACTTTTTCGAAGGGGGCTGGTGACAGGATCAAAAAGTTTGATTTCAGAATCAAGATCGATTCTTTCCAGGTCATCGCGCTGAGTCAAGGACCTGATGAAACTTGCTCTGGCAGTGATGATCATGGAATTGTTAATCCACAGAGACTCCATCTTTTTAATATCAGAAGTCTTCTTGCGAAGAGAATTGATCTGGTTCGTCAGAGATTTCTGCGAAATAGAGGCAATAATTCTCTTCTGCTTCAAAATCTCGGAAGGACTCTTACCAGCGAGCCTCTTGTTCATAGGCCCTTGAGCCCTAAACTTGGCGATCACGGTAATGTCGGTGTCTTTCTTTGATAGAAACCGTGCTTCAAGTGCCGGGTCAACAACAGGCTTAGCGATAAGCTGTGAGCAGACGGCCAGTGCGAGCACTCCAGTCAATAACTTGTTCATCGGATTCACTCCTAATAATTGGGATTATTATTTCTCGAAAAGAGATGAATTGCGCAAGAATAAGAAAATGGCAGGGAGTGTCAAGAGTTGGGAAGGGGAAGAATCAATGGGAGCAATAGAAACAATGGAATCAAGGGAATGAGGTTTGATCCCGCCATGAGGGCGGGGGATTGGATTCCGCGATCAAGTCGCGGAATGACAACAGTTGAGATATCTCTGCATACTCCATTCTATGGATTCCCTTGTTTCTATTGCTTCCAATGCTTCCTCTTCTTTTATTGATTCCTCTTTTCCATAAATAGAGCAAAGCCCCCGAAATGATCAGGGGCTTTGAACTCGAGCCTGAAACAGGGCCTCCCAAGGTGTGCCAAATGGCTCACCTGGAGAAACAGGGCTATGCGGTGGCGGCGTACGGAAAGGATCCAATGAGGCCCTGTCCTGGCTTGGTAACCTCTATTTTTTGTTTTTGATCCATTCTGTGTATATTTGTTTGTGTTTATTTTGCCTTCATCGAAACTATCGGCATGAGGTCCTTATTTCTTTAGAGCAATTGGCGATTTCTAAAAAAAAAAATTTACAAGTTTTCAATTTCTATCAAGTATTTGGGCATAGAGGACGAAACTTTCATCCTTTTAAAATTAAACTTTTGAAAGACTTGTTTTATTACAGACTTTGTTGTATTAAAATGGACTTCAAAATCGAAACCAAACCGAAAAGCAATTTTCGAAATAAAAATAAAAACATTAATAACTTAAATTTGTGAAGCAATTAGGGCCATGTCATCAGTGACTTTGGCCTGACTTGGAATTAACAACTGGAGGAAATTCAAATGAAGCGATTATTTGGTACTTTGGCTGTCAGCGCCATGCTGATAGGCAGTGTTCAAGCCAATCCTTTCACCGACGTACCTTCTGGCCACTGGGCGTATAACGCCATCAATCATGTGGTTCAGGCTGGAGTCATGAAGGGATACCGTGGTGGTATGTTCAAGGGTAAGGAAACTGTATCTCGCTATGAAATGGCGATCATTATTTCCCGCCTACTTAATAAAATGAAAGGACATGAGGTTTCAACCGATGTCCGTAGAACCATGGACCGTCTCGGCGAAGAATTCATGGACGAGCTCGATTTGATCGG
>Ga0257124_1002865_pt1 | contig 9611 bp, 9 predicted proteins | sample SI106_150metaG_FD_190154 | JGI IMG/M metagenome (GOLD analysis project Ga0257124, IMG submission 190154) | Marine microbial communities from Saanich Inlet, British Columbia, Canada - SI106_150 | ecosystem: Environmental > Aquatic > Marine > Inlet | place: Canada: British Columbia | collected...
TCGATTGGTGGAATTCCACCAAGAAAGCTACTTGAGGCTATTTAAACAATGGAGATTCTATTTTTAACAAGCGTTAGAAATGGGAGGATTACAATACCACTCCCAATTTCTTTGAAATGCAGGTGAAGATTGATAAAAATAAAAGTTGTTATCAAGTGTTCTAATCGCATCTGGAAGTGACAACATCTCCCTGTTGTCAAGAGGCTGCACTATATTATCAATAATCCACTCTTCAACTGACCTAGAAAATCCTTTTAAACTATCAAAGTGGTGTGATATTAACATCTTCATAAGTTCAACTTGCGCATCCACCGGTGACCTTGGAGAAATTAATAAATTTCTTGCTAGTCTTCGAATTCCTTCTGATAAATATGATGCTGATGATAAAATATTCCAAATGATTAGCGACTAAATATATACTTATTGCATAGTCATTTTATCGTATTCTATTAATACTTTAATAACTTTGTTAACATCCTTATTAGTTTGATGTGGCCCACATGGTAAATACATTCCATTGTCACTAAAATATTTTGAATGCGCATATGTTCCATCTTGACTCAAAATTGGTGAATGGATAAGCGCCGGCGGTATTGCACGAGTATAAATACCATTTTTTGCAAGATATTTCATTAAATTATCTCTATTTTCCGATATTATCTCTACATACAATGGCAACTCTCCAGACTTGTAATCTACTTTTATTAACTTAATAGACTTAAGGCTTTCTAGTTTATTTTCATATTTAGCATATATTTTTGTTACTGATTCTGCATGTTTTTCTATTTGTTTAATCTGCTCTATACCGATCGAAGCAAGAATATCTGAAAATTTAAAATTAAGTCCAAAACACTTATAATTTGGTGTCATAACACTTTCAACACCATTATTTCTTATCAGTAAAAGCTTATCATATGTCTCCTTATTATTTGTAACTAGCATACCACCTTGACTAGTGGTAATAAGTTTTGTAACTCCAAATGAAAAACAACCAATATTTGACTGAGTTCCCAAATAACCTTCCTTATTTTTTGACAACAATGCCTGGCAAGCGTCTTCTATAACTATTAATTTATATTTATATGCAATTTCTTTAATTGCTTTTAAGTTGGCAGCACAACCATTTAAATGCACAGCAATTATTGCCTTTGTTTTTGATGTGATTTTTCTCTCGATCTTACTATGATCAATAACTGGCTTGCTATGTAAGACATCCACAAGAACGGTTTTTGCACCAACCAATAATGGTGCGTGAGCAGTAGAAATCCATGTACTACATGGTACAATCACTTCATCGCCACACCCAATATTATATGCCAACATTGCCATAACTAGGGACATGCTGCCACTTGGACAAGCAATAGAATATTTTACTTTAAGTTTAGATGAGAAAGCATCTTCAAACTCTTTTACAAGTGGCCCACTACTAAGATTTTTATTTATTATTGCGTCAGATACTGCACTACTCTCTGAATTTACAAGATCAGTTCTCCACCAATTAATACTTTTATCACCATTCATTGCTAACAACCTTAAATTTATTATTCAAAATAAATAAATTCATAATCGCCAGTATATCCGAAGTAACTATAAATCCACAGCCACTCCTCTTTATCAAAAAATGACTCTGCTGTTAACGCCCAACACTGAAGATTAAAAAGCTCTCTCTCATTTCGGTAACTCTCTAGCATTAAATACCCATGCTTACCAATCCTATCTATTTCTGATAAAGCAACTTTAAGTTGTTGAATTCTAAGATTGTGAAGTGTTCCTAATGATATCACTAGATCAAATTCTTTATCTTTATATGGAAGCTTATCTTCTGCTTTGTGTTTAAAAACAAAAGACTTTATTTCTTTTTTAGCATTTTCCAAGCTATAATCTGAAAAATCTATACCAGTAATGTCTAAATCAGGAATAAGTAATTTCATCTCATATAACAAATAACCCTTACCACACCCTATGTCTAACACCCTTGATCCTAATGTCAAATTATAAGATTCAATCAACTTTTCCGCAACAGTCTTCCACCTGCCAGGTATATACCTATACCCACCATATCCATAGCGCCTATCACCATCCCAATAATCCTTTCCATATTGTTTAGCAATTTCCATACAATGAACCTTATCATCGACCATGCGTGATAAATAATCACGCATGGTCGATTTATGTAGTGATGTTGTAAAATTTTTTAACTTACCCATTAGCGCACTAATTACAATTGCCCAACATATCCAGCATCTTATTCTTTATTGATCCTGTTGTAATACCCCAATAATCTAATAGACTATCTTGACTTCCATATTTATCAGAAAATTTATCAGGAATTCCAATTCTAGCTATTTTTGAAACATGTTCAGGCATTAAATCACTACAGTACTCCAATACAGCACTTCCCAAACCACCCGCCCTTACATGCTCTTCAACTGTAACAATAGCTCTTACTGTTGGAATAAGTTTACTCAATGCATCGTAATCAAGTGGCTTAACTGTATGCACATGTAATACACCGCAATGTACACCTTCTCTTTCAAGCTGTTCTGATGCTTCTATTGCTTTTTGTGTCATCACTCCTGTTGTTATAAACATGCATTGCCCTTGTGGTCTTAATAATATTGCCTTACCAATTTCAAAGCCATGCTTGCTATTACTTATAACTTTATCTCCACCCTTGGCAAGCCTTATATAAATAGGGTGTGGCCAACTTATAGTCTTTTCAACTAACCTCTTCATCTCTTCTGCATCACATGGAGCTATTATTGTCATATTAGGTATTACTCTAAATATAGCAATATCTTCCACTGCTAGGTGTGTCGGCCCTAATGGAGCATATACGACTCCACCACCATTCCCAACTAGCCTAACTGGAAGGTCATGCAAACAAAGATCTACCAAAACCTGCTCATAACAACGTCGAGTTAGAAAAGGGGCAATTGAATTAACATAAGGAATAAATCCCTCCATAGCCAAACCTGCTGACATACCTATAATATGTTGTTCGCTAATCCCCTCCATGATAAATTGATCTGGAAGCTCTTGCTGCATATTAGTCAAAGTTCCAGCACCAAGATCTGATCCTATAAAAATAATATTTTCATTATCCTTTGCAAGTCTATGTATTTCATTCAAACAAGTATTTCTCATTATTAATATTTTAATTTAACATAAACATTGGTACATTTCATTCAACTGATCATCAGTTATTTTTGACTTATGGTGCCACTCAGTCTTGCCTTCTGCAAAATAAAACCCTTTGCCTTTAACTGTATGGCAAATGACTACAGCTGGACTATCATTCTCCAGTGGGATCTTTTTGACAAGTGCTTGCAATTCTTCAATATTATGGCCATCAACCTCTTCTACAGCAAATCCAAAACTTTTCCACTTATCAGCTAGCGGCTCTAAATTCAGAATTTCTGAATTTAATCCATATGATTGTAACTTGTTATAATCAATAAACAATGTTAGGTTTGAAAGATTGTGTTTAGCTGCAGATAGTGCTGCCTCCCATACTGATCCCTCATTAATTTCTCCATCACCTACTAGCACTACAACCCTGTGATTTTCATGTCTAATTTTTGCTGCCAATGCCATTCCTACTCCGATAGGCAATCCATGCCCAAGCGCACCTGTTGATGCTTCGATTCCAGGTATCTTACTCCTTTCTGGATGACCTCCAAATATTGATTCTGACTTACAAAAAGTTAAAAGATCTTTTTCTGGAAAAAAACCTTTATCCGCCAATACCGCATACAATGATAGGCAACCATGGCCTTTACTTAAAATAAATCGATCGCGTTTATTCCAATTTGGATCATCTGCCCTATAGTTAAGAAAGTCATCATACAATACACGTAAAATATCAATTGAGGACATGGCTGGACCCAAGTGGCCACGCCTCTCAGTAGCAATAATATCTACAACTATTTTTCTTAATTCTTTTGATCGCTTGTCTATCATTCTTTACCAGTACTCTTTATCTTTGTAAATTTCATAAACATAATGTAATTTTTGTTCCGCCTTGCGAAGTTGGGTAATTAATTGATACTCTCTGTTCTTAATTTTACTACTATCAGCTACACATCTTCTATTCCAAACATCACTCTTAAACTCATTTAAAATAATTAAACACCAGTTTAAACCATATAATGGCCATAAGCATCTTAACCTGCTTAATATTTTCTTTCCGTAAATATTCGATACACCATTAAACCAATATTTTTCCATTTCATCTGTAAAATTCATTGCGGCATGATGACTAAAATCAGCTACTAATTTAACAGGGTCATCCCATCCAAAATATTCAAAATCATAGAACATTAACTTGCCATTGTCCAATTTAAAAGTATTATGAAAGCCTAAATCAGACGGACTTAAAGTCTGACGTTCTCTGTCCATTTTAACTGAATATTTTAAATCACCACTCCATACTTTTCTTGACCAATTAACTATTTCATTCATTTTTGGAACAAAATCCTTTCTTAAAAAACAATCAAGGTCAGAGTATTCTTTTGAAACATGTAGTAATTTATTTAACCTGTAATCTATCTGTCCTTCAATATCTTTACCAGACAAGCAGGCATCTGATGCAAGCTGAAATTTAGAAAACAACTTATCTTTTCTATTATCATGGAGTTTGCTTAATAAATCCAAAACTTGTTGTAAATCACTGATATTGTATGAACTGACTTCATTACCATTAATATATTGGTACATTGCTATACCAATTTTTTTATTCACACCTACAGGTTTCTGTATATTTTCAAACCCTATCTTATAAAGATTTTTTATTCCTAAATATTCTGATACTATCCTATCATGATTACGAGTTTGTGGGTATATTTTAATAATTACATCTTTATAGTCGTCTAATATTGCTTTGTATATCTCTGAATTTCCACGTCCATTTATTTTTTCTATTTTTGAAATTTTAGCCGAACTATTTATTGTTTTTATTAGAAGAAATACCTCTTCAATGTCCCATTCTCCTAATATTTTTCTACTAATATCAGACCAAGATCTAGCGATATTTTTTTTACCACTATATTCTTTATCCATATTTGGTGAAAACAATATAGTCTTCTGATCCTTTAACGTATCAGAATAAACAATCTCATGCAAATCATCAATAAAATAATCAAAATTTATTTTATTTATTTTATTTATTTTATTTATTTTTGTATTTTCGTAAGTTATTTTTTTTATAAAAGAGTTTTTGTTGCCAAAAATCCCCTTCATGTCCAAAAATTGATTGGCAGCCTCTCTTAGGTTAATTTTTTCATCGTCAAAATGACCATAAATAGTTTTATGGCTAACCACTTCAACCATTACATTATTTATATGGCAACGCCATAAAAAACGATAAACCCCTTCAAAAAGCTTTGCTTTACTTATGCCCTTTCCATACACGTAACCCTGTAATTTTTGCCACTCTATGTCATTGCCGCACTTTCTTATTATATTTTCCCTTACTCCCTGCTTATCCAACTTACTATTTAAATCAATTAAATGTCTTATTTCTGCCTCATGTCTAAATGCTGAGTCATATGAGATAATAGTATTATCAAGATCTATACCAACCTTCATTGAATAAGCACCTATGTAAATTCAATATGATTCTGATTTAAAGATAAAAAATCATGCATTAATAAATTTCGTGCATGAGCAACACAATGATGCTTACAGGAAGTGGCAGGTGAGAAATTATATACTTGTTTGGCATTTTCGCTTGACATCCAAAATTTCTTAAATGATATTTTATTTAAATCCCCTATGAGCCCTGCATCAGTGTACGCCTTATCGTGACAAGTATATACTTTACAATCAGCCCCTATCACTGGAGAATAGAGCAAGTTAGGGCATGTTTTATAGTCTTTATTCCACATCCTCTCATCAAGGTCATGATAAGAGTCATTTATTGAGAAATTATCATCTTCTAATTTTTTAGAGAGTATTATTTGATCATGAACTTTATCTTTTATTGATAAGTGGTAACTACTATTCTCAAAGGTAGAATCTCCAATAATTACACCTGATAACTTAACACTTTTAACTCCATTATCTTTTAGTTTTTTACATATATCAAAAATATTATTGTAGTTATTTTTATCTATAATGTACACTGTGCTCAACATGCATTTTGTATCTCTATTGGAAAACTCTTTAAGGTTGTTCATTAATTTACCAAATTCTTCTTTAGATACACCACGAGCTTTAGCATAACTTTCATCATCATAACCATCAAGTGATATTCTAATCCATGATGCATACTTAGCAAAAGCATCCGCCATTTTGCCTTTTAAGTTAGAACCATTTGTCAATGATGCAACTTTAACACCACCTTCAGAAAGTTTTTTAATTATTTCTGGAAGTCTCTTATACAATAATGGCTCACCGCCACCAGAAAAGGTTACTGCTGAAACCCCCATATCCACAATGTCATCTGCAATCTCATGCATTTTATCTATTGGAATACTGTCTCTATAAATCATTTCATTTCCAAGCTCGAGTCCACTTACATGGTACGAGCAATACCAGCAATCATGATTGCATATATTAGTTGGTTTAATTCTTATATGTACCGGTGGAACAACCTCTTTATTTACCAAACCTTTTAGTGTTTTTTCAAATGCAAACATTTTCAAATTACTGTAAATTTTTTCCATATTAGTACTCCATCCCTTATATAAAATTAATATGCTCTATCGTCTGATATTTAATATTTTCCATATATCTATTAACTTTATCCATTCTACAATTAAGACGACACTCTGATATATCCAAATCATGCTTAACGAAATCAAAATTATTTTTTCGTTTAGGCCCTTCCCAAATCTCTTGAAATGTATTATTGCAAATATTTCCTAAATCAAATCTATCGTCAAGCAAAAAAGCACTGCAACTAAATACCCTGCCATCAGCCATAATGTATGCCCATAGATATGGTGTTGCGTGACACTTCTGATAGCGATCAGTATTACCTTCAATATACTTTTTCATAGTCTCACCACGAAAAATTACTTGGAAATCATCAGAAGACATCGCCGTAAATGTTTCCTCATAATGAGCATATTTTGAATAATCAATTCTATCATATTTATGAGTTAAACTAAACTTATGCTGTGAATATGGCTTAATGATAAGATAATCAAGTCCAATCTCATCCCTACAAACACGGGCCAATTCCTCCATTTCATCAACATTTTCAGGTAGTAACATTGATTGAGCCCCTAAAACCACCTTAAGGTTGTGCTCCTTCTTATAGTCAACCATGGCTTTTAAATTCTTAATAGCTTTCTGAAAATCACCTTTCTTACCCTGATGAATCTTATGGTATGTCTCCTCAGTTCCAGCATTAATGGAAGCTTTAATCCAAGAAACATGGGGCAAGGCCCTTTCAAGAAAATCTTTAGGTAAAATAGTTCCATTAGTTGTAAATGAAACATCCATACCAGATTGTTTAGTTATTTCAACCAATTCAGATATTCTTTTATACAATAACGGCTCCCCTTCGCCAGCATACATAATACTTTTAACCCCAAGATTGCCCATTTCAGGCAGGCGTTTTTTCATAATATCAAAATCCAATTTCACCGGATTATAACCAAGGTAATCTACTGCACAAAATGTGCAACGATGATTGCACGCTCCAATTGGTGATATTTCCATATATATTGGATATATGCTTTTTGCCTTATCCCATTTATCACCTGCTTCAAGGATTGCTGCAACTCTTTGTGGGTGATAGATCAGCTTATGACCCTCTATCCCGTATTTATCACTCATACTTCTCTCTCTAAAACTCTATTCTAAAATCTCCGACATATATTTTACCAAAACATCGCCTGTAATAGGGGTGTTTCCAACCTTTTTTACAGCTAAGGACGCCATACAAGTCCCAATTACTGAAGCCTCCATTAAGCTAGCATCTGAAGATAAAGATACTGACATTGATGCAAATAATGAATCACCTGCTCCAGTTACATCGACAGGATTAATGGATAATGCTGGAAAATTTTGCCTTCCTGTAGGTTTTAAATCGCTATATGCAATAAAGCCGTTTGCTCCAAGTTTAATTAGCATATTTTTTGAATTAGTACTCTTTATCAAAGTATTGGCAATCCACTCAATGCCACTCTCATTATCATCTAATGCCACCCTTGATTCTTTTTCAGTTGGAGTTATTAAATCAAATCCATTAAATTTAGAAACCTTTCCAACTTGACTACTGCACTGTAAATCACCGTATAATTTTATACTAAACTGCTTAGACAGTCTAGAAATTGCATTTAATATATTATCTGTAATGACGCCATAAACAAAATCACTAACCAATATTCCATCAATATCTGGAGCTAATTCGGTGATCTTACTTATAATATCCTGCTCTATTTTTTCTGATATTTTATGATCTTTAATTCTGCTTACACGGAATAATTTTTGATTTTCAACCATGTAACGTGTTTTATATGTCGTGGGTCTACTAGGATCAATAATAAGACTTACGCCAACCCCTTGCTCCACTAGTGACTTAAGCACCATGTTAGACTGGTCGTCCTCTCCAGTTATACTAATGTAGTGACAATTAGCTCCAAGCGCAGCTACATGAGAAGCCACAATTGCTGCCCCGCCTATAAATTCACGATGCTCTAATTCCTTAACCACTAGAACTGGAGCTTCAGCACTCATACCTAAAGCATCACAAGCCACATAATTATCAACTATAGTATCGCCAATTACAACTAATTTAGAATTAGAAAAACTATTTAACCTGTCTTGCAAATTATTTAGAGTGATGTTGTAATCTTTACATATTGATCTTAATTTATTCCTATTGTGACTTTCTATATCTGACACATTTTTATGCAATAAGCTAGAATTTGAATAATGAACTTCGCCAGCATGAAATACAACCTCCCCCCCCTTGTTAACTGAATTTATTGCTGAAATTATTTGCTTAGGTTGTTTTTGCTCAAATTCTTTACCTAGAACTAGTACTTTAGGTTTTATAACGTTTATTAACTCATCAAGAGTAGCGTCATTAAGTATTACTACATGATCAACAATTTGTATATTGGCTATACTTTCAGCCCTCTCTTTCTCACTAAAATACTGTCCAAATGATTCCTTATCTAATTCTTTATCGGCCACTATAGCAACAACTAACTTATCTGCCAAAGTTTTAGCGTGTTGTAGATAACGAAGATGGCCGGGGTGAATAAGATTAAAGTGACCATAACAAAGTGAAATACTATCTTTACTTAGTACAGAATTATTGATAGAAACTATTTTATCATTAACACTCATATTATTTATTAATAAGCTTGTGTATAGGGTTGTTTAAAAAACCTTGTTGCCATAGATTGTCACTACTCCATATTGGTTTCTCACACTCATCTGTCTGAGCCTCTCTAAGCATTTCAATTGTTCCAATATCTTTATGAATTTTTTGATTTTCCCATGTAGCAATTTTACCTACAAATTGTGGAAGAATCTCAGTGCTAAAATCAACAACTTCTTGATTTTCAACTATCCATTTAACAACCTCTGGTTCTAATAAATAAACTGCTGCATTTGCTAAGTTACTTGGAGGATTGTCGACTTTCTCA
>Ga0257124_1002881_pt1 | contig 9563 bp, 10 predicted proteins | sample SI106_150metaG_FD_190154 | JGI IMG/M metagenome (GOLD analysis project Ga0257124, IMG submission 190154) | Marine microbial communities from Saanich Inlet, British Columbia, Canada - SI106_150 | ecosystem: Environmental > Aquatic > Marine > Inlet | place: Canada: British Columbia | collected...
CTGACAACGATATTGCAATAGATAATCTATACAGTGTGAAGCAGAGATCGAAGGATAAAAAATTATCTATTATGATATCAGAGTCTGAAGAGGTATCAAAATACGTAAAGCATGTACCACTGATTGCCGAAAAGCTGATTGGTGCATTCTGGCCCGGTCCTTTAACTATCATTCTGGATCTTGACGATAATAGTACCGTGGGCTTGAGAAATCCAGACAACCGTGTTATAAGAGACCTTATCAATGAGGTCTCAGTACCAATAGCTTCTACGAGTGCAAATATTTCAGGAGGGTCTCCCGCAATAGATGCGCAACAGGTAATAAGCAACTTTTCAGATAAAATTGATGTTGTTCTTGATGGTGGGCCTGCAGAAGCAGGTAACCCTTCAACTGTAGTAAAAATTTGGGATGATACGTATAAAATAATTCGTCATGGTGTAATTGGAAAAGAAAGGCTTAGCAGGTGTTTAAATGAAGATTGCTTTAGCATCGGATCATAGAGGGTTTGAATTTAAGAATGTAGTATCCAAACATCTTTCAGATATGGGTCATGAACCTGTTGATTTTGGAACTAAAAATGGTGATGATTCTGTAGACTACCCCGATTTTGGCCTTGAGGCTGCAAAGGCTGTTTCGAGTGGAGAGTGCGATCGCGCTATATTGATATGCGGAACTGGACTGGGAATGTCACTTATAGCAAACAAGGTCAAGGGCATACGGGCAACAGTGTGCCATAATCCATTTACCGTGGAGATGAGTAGACGTCACAATGATTCAAATGTGTTGTGTTTAGGTGTGGATGTGATAGATCATGATCTGCTGGAAGAGAAGTTAAAACTGTTTATTGAGACAGAATTTGAGGGCGGCAGACATGCCAGACGGGTTGATAAGATTATGGCTGCAGAGTCGGATTAATTAATTTATCTCAATAATCCTGGCTTTTTTGGGCTTCTTAAATTGAAACATTTCAGGTTTGAGAGGTTCATTTATAGTAATGTTGTTCATGCTTAAGTTTAAGGTTGTATCTGTATCCGGCCAATGTATCTGAATTGCTTCCGGAATAGGCCGTTCACTTATTACAGCATAATCATAGAACGACGCCTGTACCTTGATAAAACTGTCCGGTTTAAACAGAGTAATGTCTGTGACTCTGTTATCAATCCTGTCTACCCTTAGTCTGCTGTAAGGCACGACGGCATCACCTTTACGTTCTAATATGTGAACTAGCCAATAAGTTGGCCATGTTTCCATATAGGCTGATCTTCCTTCAAAGAGTTTGTCATACTCTAGAAGAGCGGCTATATCATCAGGGGAGATAAACATGCCGGTATCTCTCTTTCTCACGGTATTACATTTTCCTGTATAAACGGCTTTCTCATTTGGCAGATAAAACCAATAATTCTCTTCATCCGAAAGCATATCAAATACTGTCCTTGCCAGCTTGGATCCAAGTACTCTAATCTTTCCGGGTTTTTGAAATCTAACGACTCCCTTGCACCTGAACTCTCCTTTGGTCTCAGGAGATGTAATTATTATATTGGCTTTTGCCTTAAGCGTGGTAAATCCCAATCCCTCTGTGCGTAGTCTCTCTTTTACTTCGGTGAAAGAGAGAGTCTGGACCTTGCTGAGATCAATCCCTGATTTGTCACCTATGGGCTGCCTTGTACTAAGTGTAGCACAGCCGATAGGGAGGGTGAGGAGAACAAACAGAATTATTAATGTTATGAATGTTTTTAATTGCATCTAGAAAAGCTGTTCACCGCAAAGACGCAGAGAACGCAAAGAAAGATAAAATAGTAAATAAATTAAGCCTTCGGTAAATACTATTTCTCACGTATGTAGTGCATTTTCTAAAAGGAGTTCTCATCAGTCGGGTCGCCTGACAAGTCGTATACCCATTTCAGGCCTGATTGATCGTTTTCTATAAGGTCTCCATTTTTAAAGAAGAGGGAGATCTCTTTTTCAGCTGACTCTTTCGAATCTGAACCATGCAGCAGGTTGAAACGTTTGCTAATTGCGAAATCGCCTCTTATTGTTCCGGGTTCGGCCTCGTGTCCGAATGTGGAACCCATCATTTTTCGGGTAACCTTTATCGCTTGCTTTCCTCTTAATACCATTATCACCACTGGACCGGAAGTCATGAAGTCTACAAGCTTTTTGTAATAGTCTTTACCTTCATGAACTGAATAATGCTCTTTTACCAACTCTTTGGATATAACAGTCATTTTTAACCCTATTATCTCCAACCCCTTTTCATCAAATCGATTGATTATTTTGCCGATTAGACGACGCTGTACTGCATCCGGTTTAATTATTACTAATGTCTTTTGCATATGAGTTCCTTACTTTTAGGAAAAAGTTTTTATATTTTTCTGTCTGAAAATCAGGATATGTCCATGGCAAATTCTTAAAAACCTCATGTTGGTAAAACAGAGTAACTTCCGCATAAATACCATTCTGAAGATGAATTCGATGGTAATAATCCTTAGAAGAGGCAAGTATGAGATTGCAATGAGTCAGGTATCCCGGGTCTAAATTGATCGGTCTGGTAACGTCAGATTTATTATCATGTCTGAACTTCTCCTCCAGTTCATTTGTCCAGATCTTAATCGCGGAAAGTTCTTCGGGGTTTATCAGCTTTCTGAAACAAATAAACTGTCTTGAGATGTTTGCTCCCATCTCTTTCGTGTAGTAGTCTGTGAAAGTAAATGGGATAACTTCGCTTTTTATATCAACCTCGCCAAAACGCGCTACCAGTAACCTTTCTACGTCAGCTAAAAGCTCTTCATCACAGGAGAGGATTCCTACAAAAAGTTTTACCGGTTTGGGTAAGCTAATATCGGCCATTATTATTTTAGCTCAATGAGTCCATATGTTCTTTGATTACAGTGAGTATATTTTCGGGCTTTGCAGAATATACTTCATCTTTTGAGCGTAACTTAATTTCAAGCTCACCTGACTCTTTGAAGCTTTTACCGACTGTTATTCTTATTGGTATTCCGATCAGATCAGCATCCTTAAATTTGAAGCCCGGTCTCTGGTCCCTGTCGTCAATCAGTGTGTCGATACCGGCATCACACAACTCGTCATAGACCTTAGTCGCAGTGCCCATGATAGTTTCATCCTTTATGTTTATAGGCACTACCAGTACCTCGTATGGTGCCAGTGGCAGTGGCCAGATTATTCCGTTAGAGTCATGAGATTTCTCAATTGTCGCTGCTAGGATTCTGTTGACGCCAATACCATACGATCCCATTATGATAGGACGTTCCTTACCATTTTTATCAAGGAACTTTGCGCCCAGTGAGTCACTGTATCTTGTTCCCAGTTTAAAGACATGTCCAAGTTCAATTCCATTTGAGACATCGATCTCACTTTTGCATTTAGGACACCCATCATTTTCTGTGACAAATCTGATATCAGCAGATCTGTCAATCTTAAAGTCTCTCTCAGGGTTTACGTTCGTAATATGAGTATCAGCCTTATTGCCTCCCACAATACAGTTCTTCATCGCAGTGACAGCCTGGTCTGCAATTATCTGCGTTTTCAAGCCAATTGGGCCTGCAAAACCCACAGGAGCATTTGTCAGTCCTGTAACAGTATTTTCATTCGCCAGAGCTATCTCACCACTAGCCAGTACCTTTGATAGTTTCGCTTCATTTACATCGTGGTCTCCACGTACGAGAACAGCTACAGTCTTGTCGTCAAATGCGTAAATTAGTGTTTTGACCATTTTGTCTGGTTCTACACCCAGGAAACTGCTCACCTCTTTTATCGTTGTCATGCCTGGAGTAGATACCTCTTTAATTTCACCAGATGCAACATCGTCATCGGATTCAATAGGGGAGGGCTCGGCCTTTTCACGGTTTGCGCTATAATCACAACTCCTGCATTTGATGATTACATCCTCTCCGTTTTCATTAGGTACCATGAATTCATGTGAAACGTCACCTCCCATTGCCCCGGTATCGGCTTCTACGGCCAGGAAGTCCAATTTGCACCGTTCGAAAATCCTGTAATATGTTTCGTACATCTTCTGGTAGCTGTTATTGAGACTGTCATCGTCTGTATCAAAGCTATAAGCGTCTTTCATTAAGAACTCTTTGCTTCGTAATACACCAAATCTCGGCCTGGCCTCATCCCTGAACTTGGTCTGTATCTGATACAGAATTAGAGGCAGTTGTTTGTATGAGCTAACCTCAAACTTAACTAAATCGGTAATAACCTCTTCGTGGGTTGGACTTAATGCAACGTCCTTACCGTGGCGATCCTTCATGCTTAGTAGGTCGTCACCGAAAGCATCTATCCTTCCGCTGCGTTCTAAGAGTGTCAATGGCTGTAAGGCAGGCAGAGAGAGCTCAATGGCGCCAGATCTGTCCATTTCTTCCCGGATAATTGTGATTACTTTATTTAATATCTTAGTACCAATTGGTAGGTACGAGTAGATGCCCGCCGACAACTTTCTGATCATGCCGGAGCGAATCATGAGTTTGTGGCTTTCGACCTCAGCATCACTGGGGGTTTCCTTTAATGTTGGTATAAATGTCTGGGACCACTTCATAATGAAAATTATTCCTTAATTGTGACGTAACTATCAGTTTATAGGATACTTATCGAAATTTAAGCTTTACAACAAGACTGTGAGAGCATCAGTAAACAGCATGTTTTCATGTATGAAATCTGCGAGAAACTCAGATTATATTGTCAGATAGATCTATTTGCAAGAGATTTAACTAGACTTGGCGAATATGCTCAATATAACGGTTGAATTTGGCCATTCATTTGATATAATCGATCTCTTCATTTATGTGTCCACTTGTAAGGCTCTAATTCTAAACGCCTTACGCTGTTTTTTTTAGTTATGACATGTCGGCATGTTATCTGCGATACAGTACTTTCATTAATAATATTCGGAGAGGATTTTAACAATGTATAAGGTTTTAATTACTATATGTATTTTTACCGCTGTCACCGTTTTTCAATACAAAAATTTAGCTGAAGGCGCTGATAAACAGGCACCATCTGCACACACTGATAGTCCGGATGAAATGCTGGGAGAGGTGCCGCAGGAGGAGAAGAGTGAATTAGCGCTAATGATGCAGGATATTGACGAAAGCTACAAAGCGGTAGAGGAAATGTCAGGCTATTATAAGTATAAGAAGAAGCAGTGGAAGATAATTCTTAAAGCAGGGGAAAACATTGCAGAAGTAACAAAGGAAGTGAGGCTCAAATTTGCAAGGCCTGATGACTTAAGATACGAAAAGCAGAACGAATTGATGCAGGTAGAGGCGGAAAAAATGGTTGAAATTGCAAAAAACAAGGGTGCAGAAGGGGCTCTAGAAGAGCAGCAGTGGCAGGTGAGACGTTTAAGGCAAACTTGTGCTATTTGCCACAAACATTTGAAAATTCATATTTATCCTAATCTGTATAAGGATAAGAAGCATAGCGGTTAGCAGCATGACTTCGAGAATCACGTAAAATGTGCTCAGTTATCTTTAAAGTTACTATGAGTTTTTACTTGACTCTGTTATTGCACGATGATATATTTATCCGGAATTGCTTAAAGATAGTCATGAAGTGAGATTATTCTCAGACTGGACTAAGCAAAGTGAATTAAAATTGAAGTGGGGGTAAGGGTTTATATGTTATTAAATATTGATATATGGAACCTTACAAAGTTTGTTGCTCTACTGTATACAGACTAGGGCTTTACTCTTTGGCTAACCAGTGAAAGGGGCTTATTTTTTTAATTAAAGGAGGCATAAGTATAATGAAGGTGAAAAATTTCTTTGTAGCAGGTATAATCGCATCAGCAATGTTTATGGCGTGTGCAACTGTAGGTTTTGCATCAAGTGATTCTGAGTTGTGTAGTAAGCAGAAAGTCAACTTTTTAAAGATAAAGATGAATAACGGACTGCTCCCTAATGACGAATTTGCACCGTATAATTTTGCAGAAGTAGCAGCAGCAGCAACAAGTATGATCGCAGTTGAGGGAGAGAGAACTCACAATGATAAAACTCATGCAGCTATCAGCAAAATGGTAACTGTGCATCTTTCACATATAGAGGAAGCCGCTGGAGGACAGGCAGAAGGTGCTGTTGAGATTGCAGGTCACGCATTAAGGTTTTTAGAGCTTTCTTGTAAGGCTTGCCACAAGGTCTATGACACAGAGAAAAAGAACAGAAAAATGAGTCCTTAGATTTTGTTTTACATAGGGATTTTTTGTTTACTTACACTATCAGATAAAATTTGAATATAATTAAGATTTTGGGAGGTTTTGGTATATGAAGAAGTTAAATATATTATGTATTATAGGAATTCTTGCGGTATCATGTTTCGCGTTAAGTTTCTCAAGTCAGGCAGATGAGTTGGAAGACTTGTATGGCAACCCGGAAAAAAGTTATTATTTCGTTTTCGCGACGGGTGCTATTCAGGGTTCATTCGGAACAATGGAAACATGTGTATATTGCCATGGTAACGGCGGTAAGGGAACTTCAGAAGGAAGAAAAAGAGGAGCGCCAGATTTTACAGATGCAGCATGGCAGGCTTCAAAAACAGATGCGGAGATGGTTAAGTTTTTGGAATCCAATGACAAAGGTTGCACAAAGTGCAGAGGAAGAGTTTCAGCTGACGCAATACAGAAACTTGTTAACATAGTTAGAACTTTTGGCGAATAAAATAAGCTAAGCTTAACTAAAATATAAGGCTCTTTGAGACATCCGAATGGGTGTTTTAAAGAGCCTTTTTTTATTGGAGTAGTAGATAAAACAGAAAACCAGTTATCTCTGGTCTGTTTCTATCTAATTCATGTGGTTGTAAAGCGTGTCTCTCTCTACAGGTTCACGTCCTGTCTCTTCTATTAATGATTTGATGTCATCTACCGTCAAAGCTTCCGGTGTCTCAGCACCGGCGGAGTGAGTAATCTTCTCTTCAGCCACTGTGCCATCAATATCATCCACTCCAAAGCTTAGTGATATCTGTGAGATCTTAATACCAAGCATTATCCAGAACGCTTTAATGTGATCAAAATTGTCCAGCATCAGCCTGCCTATGGCCAACATCTTCAAGTCCAGGATACCGGCAGCGCTGGAGATATCTTCCATATCTGTGTTTTTTGGATGGAAGGCAAGAGGTATGAATGACATGAATCCTCCGGTCTCATCCTGTAGCTCGCGCAGTTTTAACAAGTGGTTGATCCGGTCTTCATTAGTCTCTATATGACCATATAACATGGTTGCGTTACTCTTCAGTCCCAGATTATGTGCAGTTCGCATAGTATTTAACCATTCATCACCACTCAGCTTTTCGGGACAAAGTTCTTCTCTGATAGCAGTAGAGAACACTTCTGCACCACCTCCAGGCAGGGATCCCAACCCGGCATCTTTAAGTCTCTTTAATATTTCATGGGTTGTCATTCCTGAGATTTCAGCAAAATGAGATATCTCGACCGCAGTAAAAGCCTGTAGATGTACTTTCGGGAAACGTTTATGAATAGAGCTGATCATATCAACATAAAAGTCAATCCCAAGGTCAGGATGGAGACCTCCGACAATATGCAGTTCCGTTGCCTTCTCTTGAATGATTTGAGAGGCCTTGTCTATGATTTCTTTAAGACTCATCTGGTATGCACCGTCTTCACCCTCTTCACGGCGAAATGCACAAAACTTACATTTGTTTTTACATATATTTGAATAATTTATGTGCCTGTTAATAATGTAATATACTCTGTTTTTATTGATCTTCTCCCTGACTATATTTGCAAGTCTGCCAATTGTAAGGATATCGGGTGACTCTAATAATCTAATACCATCTTCAAAGTCAAGGCGCTGGCCTTTAATGACCTTCTCCTCAATATCGCTTAATTTGGGATTAGATGTTGTTTTCAATAATTGCATTATTTTCCTATTTTTCCTTGTATAAAATCCTGAATGAGAATCGTGTGTCCCTGCTTTTATCCGTTCCTTTACATGTAGTGGGGGAGGGGATGCAAAAACAGTAAATCTTACATGATTTGTGGAGAATCTTCCTATTTCGAAAATATCAGAATAGTTCCTCAAATTCAAGAATATAACTTCTCAAAGCAGAAAAAAGGAATATAATACAGTTTTCGAATACAAAAACAACACGGAGGGAGAATATGCAGAAAGATATTATTTCTACTAACAAAGCACCTCAGGCTATAGGGCCGTATTCACAGGCTGTTCGATTCGGTAATCTTCTATTTGTTTCTGGCCAGATACCTCTAGATCCAGTAACTGCTGAAATCGTGAAAGGGGACATTAAAGTGCAAACAAAGCGAATTTTGGAAAATCTGAATGCTATTTTAACTGAAGGCGGATCGTCTCTTGATAATGTGCTCCGTACAACAATATTTCTAGCGAACCTGGAAGACTATGCTGATGTTAATGAAATGTATACAGAATTCTTTGATAAATCGATGCCAGCGAGGTCTACTGTACAGGTTTCAAGATTACCAATGGATGTTCGAATTGAAATAGATGCAATTGCAGGTATAAATACATAAGATAATTTACTTGACGCAAGGAATTGGTGTCTTATAATTTATTATCATAAGTGTTTATTGTTTAAGGGATTCTCTGCTTTTTTAATTCAAAGAAATAAGGGAAATATACGAATTATGTTAGAAGTCGCAAAATCACCAGAAAGTCAGGATAATTTCCAGCATGTTGTATCACTCCTAGAAGATTCAAAAAAATTCTTTTATAGACTAGGGGATGTTGAAATAGAGAAAAAAGTGTCGGAAATGGCTGAACAGATTGACGAGCCTTTATACATGGTTATTGCTGGTGAGTATAATTCAGGAAAATCCAGTTTTGTGAATGCGTTATGCGGAAAAAGAATTCTCAGAGATGGTCCAATTCCCTCAACAAATAAGATCACTCTGTTATCATTCGGTGATGAAGTCTCCTCAGAAGAGGTTGACGATCACCAATGTAGAATGACCTACCCTTTAGAAGCGTTAAAAGATCTTACTATTGTCGATACACCAGGAACAAATTCTATAATAGCCGAACACCAGCTGATTACAGAAGGATTTATTCATAGATCTGAAGTGGTTCTTTTTGTCACATCTGCAGATCATCCATTCACAGAAAGTGAGAGAGTTTTCCTCCAACTACTTAAAGGTAAGTGGGACAGAAAACTCTTATTTGTGCTAAATAAGATAGATTTGAAGACTGAAGAAGAACAAAACGAGATAGTAACCTTTATTGAGAAGAATTTTTATCGATTATTCGGTTTCGAACCAAAAGTTATCAGCATGTCCTCTAAAGATGCTTTTAACGCAAGAGCGACAGGTGATGCGGAGCTGCTACAAAAAAGCAATATTGAGACAATAGAACAGTTTATTTTTGAGAAGATGGATTATGAGACAAAAATGGATCTTAAGATACTCAGTCCTTTAAAGTATCTAGTTAATGTTTTTGACGGCTTGAACGATGCGTTAAGTGAAAAAGTTTCACATTGCAACAGTGAGATTAAGAGCGTAGAGATGTTCGAAAAACGTTTGAGCAATAAGAAACAAGATATGACGGAGTATATTA
>Ga0257124_1002883_pt1 | contig 9562 bp, 5 predicted proteins | sample SI106_150metaG_FD_190154 | JGI IMG/M metagenome (GOLD analysis project Ga0257124, IMG submission 190154) | Marine microbial communities from Saanich Inlet, British Columbia, Canada - SI106_150 | ecosystem: Environmental > Aquatic > Marine > Inlet | place: Canada: British Columbia | collected...
TCCTTTATTTGAAAAAATCCATGGGAGTTGTCCATTTATCGACAGATGTATTAAAGCCACAAAAACCTGCGTTCATAATGCACCGGAGCTGCTTGAGAACCATGGCCGGTTAGTGGCCTGTTTCAATGCTGAGTAAAAGTTGCAGATGGAGATTGCAACTATATTTCTCCTTACATTCCCTTTGGCTGATACCCCTTTTCCGGTTCCTGAATATATACAGCAAAGGAGCGGACATGTTCCAGAATTATCCCCCGAAATGATGAAGAACCACGCATCAATTCCTCATAGGATTTTAAAAATGTCCTGTAAAGAGGTGGTTTCATTTCCACTGGCCGGTTTTTGCACATTTCCTTTTCATCGGCAAAGGCCTTTTGTTTTAGTTGCCTGTAAAGGAAATCATCCGGCTTGATCATTTTCCGGTTCAACAGGCCCAGAACAAACCGGTCACCGATCAGACTTCTGTATTCTTCAACCAGATCACAGGCAAGGGAAGGCCTGCCATAACTGATTTCGTGGAGAGCGCCAAGATAAGGATCCAAACCACATACTTTGATCGCGGAAATCACTTCATTTGTCAAAAGGGTGTATACAAAGGAAAGCAGGGCATTGACCGGGTCCAGCGGCGGGCGCCGATTCCTGGTCTTGAAACTGAAATCAGGATTCCTTAAGAGATGGTTGAATACAGAAAAATAAATGCGTGCGCCAGCACCTTCGATTCCCCGGACGACGGCTGCTTCTTTAGCTGATGATAAAGATGCCGTCAGAGATTTTATTGAGGCAGCGGCTGATTTAAGCTGAATTTCTCCATAATCCCGGCCCCGTCTGAGCAAAAAGGTTGTCATGTTCCTAAGCTTGCCTTGAACAATCATCTTCATTACCTCCATGCTGAAGGCTGGATCACTTAAATTAATATATTGAGCTTTTCTCAGGGCTACATGTTTGTGTTCGTCAATCATAAGTCTTGCCCGGAATCGACCAGTTGGAGTGATAAAAACAGTTTCCACCCTGTTTCGGATAAGATAATCCATGACAGGGCCACTCAAGGATACATACCCTGTGAGGACGAGCTTATTCAAGCCCCTGGCCGGGATCGTTTCAAGAACTGACCCCTGTTTCATTATATTCAGGCAGTCTCCGCTTCTGGTAAGGTAACTGCCCTGTTCTATTACATACAAAGTTTCCATTTAGAGCCCTAGGATATAAATTTTTCCAACTGAATAATGGCCGTCTTCATATTTTCAAGTGCATCATTCAGGTTTTCTATTTTTCCACACTTTGCCGTTTTTTTTTCTGATATCTTCTGCCATGAACTCAGATGAATCAAAGGATGAAGATATCCCGTATTGTCCGGCTCGATATCGCAATAACCCCGGACAAACCCCGTCAAAGAATGAATCCGCCTGCAGCCAAGGGGATTCCCCCTGAGACAGCTGAGCCTGTAATCCACCACATGGGGGTTATATTCAGCTCCCATAGACATCAGGTAATGGAGTAATTTTCTAGCATCCGGCAAAAACCCAAGCGTCTGGTATAAAATTTTTTCTTCCCGGACTGAAAGCGACGTTTTTCCCCTTGCAGCAGCAATAATATGGCCCATTGCCGGACAACAGCGCTCCAATTCAAACAACTCTGGATACTTTTCTGACATCACTTGCATTTTTGGGTGAAACAAAAGATTCTGGACAATCGTTTTTTCCGGTGCCGTTTTTACCATATCTACAGGGGATTTTTTCACACTGACCAGATAAGCCAGTTGCGATTCAGTATCTTTTTTCAGGCAGGCCGGGAAAAAAGATCTTTTGCCGCTCAACCTGTGAACCCCCAGGGGAAATTTTACAAGATTCCCAAATCCCTTCCCTGTGAGATGATCCTGTTTAGGAAAAACTTCCAGATCAAAAAAAGTCAGATCATGTTTCAAGGATTGGGCAATTCCCAAAAGCGCCTGGCGCACTCTGGAGGCCGGTACAGGGCTATCCATGAAATACCAGAAATGAAATCCTTTGTACCCGCTGACCTCAACAACAGGGTTTAATTCAAGTATTTTGGAAGACTGTCTTATTCTGGATATCATATAAGACTGCTCTTTTTTGAACTGCCTGACAATACTGTCATTTTTTTTCTTTTCCCGAAATTTAGGAACCAGGTCAGCATCAATAACACCGCAGCAGACCTCGGCATTTTTATCCATAAGATAAAACCCATAGGTTTTCAAGCCCTTTAAATGGTCCTCAAGATCCTGCATTCCCATTGGTCGTCTAACAGGGACATACCCTGATTTCCCAATTTTTCTGTCTGCCCACTGCCCTGCAAACACATCAGATCGCCCGGAAAACAATGACAGGTAATTTGTCAAAAGCTTCTGTCTTGTCTGCATTTCCACAAAAGGGTCGGATGCCGGTTTAAACTCTGTCTGGAAACTGTTTGTTCCGGTTATATTTATCTGCCTTATCCATGTATCCACAAAACCGTTTGGCAGATTCTTTTTAGCCCGTTGGATAACTGATACCAGAAGCGCTTTTCTGTCAAGAATATCAAGAAGTTCAATATATTCTTTCCAGGCAGTTTCAAGGTCAGGTGTTCTGGTAACCAGCAATTCATATATTTCAAGTGCTGTATCAACCAGTCCGGCAATCTGGGCCAGCCCTGCCCATTCAAATGCCTGGGTTTGAGAAAGTGACTCCCATATTTCCTTTTTTTGAAGAACAGCCTGACATTTTTCGTTCCCATCATCCTGGATAACAGTTTTTTCAAGCCTTTTGAGTAAAAGGGTATAATCAGCTCCCTTTGACTGTTCCCGTATAATCTGAACTTGATTTTCCATATCTCCCCTTTACTTTGCAGTTCCCCGGATCATGGTAGCAAGCCTGTCAAGTTTCGGAAAAAACCGGCACTGGTCTTCAAGTTCAATCAGAAGACTTTCCGATTCTTTTACCCGTCCTGATTTGAATGTACACAGTGCCTGCCAGAAAAGGCCTTCATAATATGCATTACCCCATTTTTCCCTGAAAAAAGCCACTGCCTTTTTTGCGTATTGCGCTGCATATTCCCAGGATTTAAGGGTATAGTCTATCTTAGCCAGACGAAGCAGGCTGATATGCCTTGACCGTTTGTCCCGACTGACAACATCCAGAAGAACCTTTTTCGCATGTTCATACCGCCCTGCTGAACACAGGACATCTGCCTCCGTCCATCGGTAATAGGGTCGTCGCGCGCGCTCAGGCACTTTTCCAATGGCTTCAAGAGCCCGGTCTGTTTTTCCCATGGCAAGATATGTCCTTGCCAGAAGCTCATATATAAAATCCACGGGTTTGCCGGCAGGACTGCTTTGCAGAGCAAACAGCAGCGCATCCCGGGCCTTTTGATAGTCATCTATATGGAAATTCACCTTACCCAAAGCAAAATATTTAAACCCCAGATCAACTGTATTTGTCTTTTCATCCTGTTCCAGGCATTTTTTAATCTGTTCAAGCGCTGCAAAGCCGTTGCCCGCATTCAGAAGAAGGCTTGCCGACCGATAAAGAGATTTAATATAATTTTTCTTTTCCTGATGCCGCCGCGCCTGTTCTTTTTCAGAAAGATTTTCCCAGTTGGAACATGCAGTGTTGAACAGAACCAGGGCTGGTTTAGGCTTGTTTTCAATCTGGGAATAGAGCATTGCCTGACGATAAAAATTTGTCACGCCGGATGGACGAAGGCTCTGGGCTTTTTGAAAATTTTCATGGGCAAGGGCAATACGTTCCACCCTGCTATTCCCGGCCAGAAAAATCTCCTTATTCTTGGCAGCATACAATGAGTTATAGGCTGTATATGCCAGGGAAGCACGAGAGTAAAAATTATCCGGTTCTAATTTCACACATCCCTTAAGAACCTTTATGGCCTCATCAAACTGCCGTACCTGTCCCAGGGCAAATGCTGCCTTTTCCCTTACCCTCAGATCCATGCCGGCCTGTACAAGCTCGGGAATTTTTTCCTCTGCCGGGTGATAAAGACTTATGATGTCATCCCACCTGTTGCCCCGGGTCAACTCTTCAATATCAGCAAGTATCCGGTTCCGACTTTTTTTAAGGTATTGACCCGCTTGAATGCCGAACAATTCCTTTTCGTCAAACAAATCTGATTCTGGAACTTTTTGAGTTTGAACCCGTGTTTCATTTTCAGGTTTTTGAATAATTCTTGCGGCTGCTTCCAGTGTGACCATAATTGTCTCCTTTCATGTTTAAAGACAATTACGGCATTAATTTAAAAATTTTCAAAAATCAGGTAAAAATATACACTAAAAAAAAATTTTCTCATTTAAAGAGTTCACAACTAAATGTAAATGTTTGTAAAACTTATGCCCTGTCTTTTCTATATCAGCTTCAGCTTTTGCCTTATTTGTCCAGGCATGATCAAACCCATTGCGATATTTAACAAGTTCTTTTGATAAATTATTCAGACTTTCAATGATGCCACAATGTTCCATGTCTTTATAAAGTTGCTCAAGTTTTAGCATTATTATCAAATCATCCCCGGAAAAAACCCAGTCTTTTTCATCAAGCTGTAACATTCGAACAAAAATTTCAGCTTTTTTCCGCTGCTTTCTGCCATGTTTATTCTGAATATTTGCCTTGGTTTTCATCCGAATCAATCCAAAGGAACCCAGCATTTCCCGCATAACCGTATATGCCTGCATAAAGAGCTTATGGTCAAGCAGGAGATGTACAATTTCTAACTGTAGTTTAAAATAATCATGATCATACCTTCCAGTAAATGTTTTCTCAGAGACCAATGAAACAAATTTATCTTTAACAAGGCCAAGAAGAATCTGGCCGGTTACTGAAGCATTTATTTCTTTTTTATTGACAATATCAAGGGCATTCGATGCTTTCTGGGCAATATTATGGATATCAACATTTTTTAGCGCTTCTGTAAGATCTGCAAATGCATTCACAAGATCAGGGTCATCAAATTCATTTATATTGCTGCTTTTTTCTTTTTGTGCCACTTTCCCAAGTTTTCCAGGATCTGCATCTTCAACAAGGCGAGAGACAGCATCAGCCCACTCATTAATAATATAAAAATCTTTCACATCCACAATAGGCGAAAGCTCTTTATTGCTTTCGTAAGCACCATAATAAACAGCCCTGATCTGAATATTTTTTGCCTTCTGAAGAAAATTCAATGCTGTGGAAAATACGATAGGTATTATTCTAAATCCATGTGTCAAATCCACAGTTAATTCATCATCATGATCAATATGCATGAGAATCTCTTCAAACCATCCCCAGTGATTTTCCGGAGCAAGCTCTTCAGTAATATTGATCTCATAAATTTCATGGATTCCCAGTTTTGACAGTTCCTGTTTCAATAAATCATAATGTTTTTCTTTTGATGTTTTTGTCATAACCAGGAATATTTTATCAAAATAATCAACTCCTGTGAGTTGCAGCTCTGCAAACTGGACATACTGTGATCTATCGGCCTGTTTGTTTTCAATATGATATACGGCTGGGGTATAATCGCCAGCTCCAAGAAAGCTGATATAAATACGTCTCATATTTTCCTCCTTAAAATTTTGTCATAAATTAACCGCCACGAAAATCCAAAGGATACTATCTTCCTGACATACTATTTTTTGTCTATATCTGGTTTTTGTTTTAGCAGAAGGATATACCGACTGGTAACGCCCAGGATTTTTTTCTCCTGCATGGCACTGACGGTAATTGCATTAAACCGTTCCGAAGACAATGGCGCCTGAATGATATGGGTCAATTCCCAACCCGCAGTCTCCAATATTTTATAATAATCCGTGAGCAAGATAGCGTTTTGCGCTTCTTCTTTTAAAGCAGGACAACTTTGAAAATCACGCCAGTCAGAATTGATTAAAGCAAATCTGGTGGTTTTCTTGGTGTTTTTTTTAAAGAACCTGAAAAAATTTTCCAGAAAGTGCAGGTATTCAAGGCGGGGCAGCCGGGCAATACTGTTTTCCCCGTAGCTTGCGGCCTTTTTCTGGAAATAGGGGGGATCAAAAATAATAAGGTCTGGCTTTTCCCTGCCCGCCAGGATCGTATCTTCCCAGTTTTTAATCGTCATATTCCAGTGATAGGGTTCAATTTCAGGCCGGCTGTCTGCCCTGTCTTCCATATCCAGACTCCAGCATCTTCTGCCTAAAGCCAGACACGTATCTGCTGTTACACCGCCACCTGCCATTGGATCAAAAATCAAGTCTCCAGGACTGGAAAAATAAAAAAGAATGTGTCCGATCATCTGGGCTGGTATACGTCCCGGCCATTCATCTCCGAACCGGGGATCGCAATCATTAAAGTTCCACAAATCCCATGTACGCAACCCCCAACCTAAATTTTTAAAACGGGTTTGATCGGATTTTCCCTTTAAAACCAGCGACCACAGCATGGGTTCACTCCAGCCATGTTTGACAGCTACCTGGGGAATGGTTAATCCACTTGATAAATCACTATTTGGTGATTTTGCCATGATTGGCATTTTCACCAAATGGTTGCGAAGAATATTCCTGGTCTCTCCCAATCGCATTGCTATTCTTTCTTGAGGAATTCCCAGTCGGTTCATCCGCCATATTTTCAGGTCAAGCTTAATTTGCCGGACGGCTCTCAGATCGGCAATATAATTGTCTATTGCCTGCCGGGATCTGCCTATGAGCCTGCCGATTTCAGAAGAGGTTAATCTGGAATTGTTTTGAAAAGCACGTCGTGCAGTAGATCTGGTTTCATTTTCCGTGAGCTGCTTTGGTCCAATTGCCATTTTAGCGGCATAAAGCAAAGGCTCCATTCCTTCTAAATCTAAAATAATCACCTGAATATCAGTTAAACCAACTTCTTTATGGGCATTCCATCTATGCGCGCCATCCAAGATCCGGTATTTGCCTTTTTTTTTGGGGTGGATTTGCACTACAATGGGGTCAAATTTAACGTTTTCCCTTAAATTTTCAGCAAAAATACTGACACGTTTATGGTCAATTTTTTCTCTTGGATAAATAGACTCATCCAATGTGACATCTGATATTGCGACTTTATCGCTAACTTTTCTGTGCGTGTTCATCTATCTTACCCTGATCAAGATTTTTTCTTCATAGCCATTTCCTATATTTCCCCATTCAATTAATCGCATTGATTATCTCCTCGTATAAAGGTTTTCAAATTAGGTTGAATGAATATTATTTTCATATTTTGCTTTAACAATGGGAATTCATTATCTCTTCACACATCAATATTCCAGTGAGAACCCTTAGTCAATAAAATCCTCTCTAATCGAGGCGGTATTTCTGACACTTATTAAATCCTGATCTCCTCAAAGAATTTGAAGTCTCAATCCTCTCTAATCGAGGCGGTATTTCTGACTTTGAAAACAAAGACTACCACCTTACATTTTGTAAGTCTCAATCCTCTCTAATCGAGGCGGTATTTCTGACAAGACAATTTAACAATGGAAAAAGTAAAAGAGATCCGTCTCAATCCTCTCTAATCGAGGCGGTATTTCTGACTTACGTTTCAAGAATTGCTTGATAAAAGTGATTCTAGTCTCAATCCTCTCTAATCGAGGCGGTATTTCTGACTTAAATTACAAATTTAAAGAAAAGAAAGACTCTGAGTCTCAATCCTCTCTAATCGAGGCGGTATTTCTGACTTTAAAGGAAAAACTCCTACTGACTTCTCACCTGAAGTCTCAATCCTCTCTAATCGAGGCGGTATTTCTGACCACTGATGCACTACTTGAAACCTTGGACGTATTCAGTCTCAATCCTCTCTAATCGAGGCGGTATTTCTGACTATTTCCACAGATAAGCCCGGAAATATAAGCCATAAGTCTCAATCCTCTCTAATCGAGGCGGTATTTCTGACACACTGTCCGGGCAAGTACTTTAAAGGCTGCTAAAGTCTCAATCCTCTCTAATCGAGGCGGTATTTCTGACTTACTTTTCAGCAATTGCTTGATAAGTCTGATAAGTCTCAATCCTCTCTAACCGAGGCGGTATTTCTGACTCTGGTATTGAAAAGATTGATACAGAAAGTATCAAGTCTCAATCCTCTCTAATCGAGGCGGTATTTCTGACAAGATTGAAAAGATTGAAAAGATTGAAAAGATTGAGTCTCAATCCTCTCTAATCGAGGCGGTATTTCTGACCATTATGGAAAGACTTAACTCAGATTCATTTGACAAGTCTCAATCCTCTCTAATCGAGGCGGTATTTCTGACCTGAAGAAGGAAAAATATTTTAATTGAAGTTTTTGAAGTCTCAATCCTCTCTAATCGAGGCGGTATTTCTGACGATGAATATTTGACTGAAGGCTTTGAAGCAAATGAAGTCTCAATCCTCTCTAATCGAGGCGGTATTTCTGACTGAAAATCTTTCAAACGCAAAGAGAGAAGCGACTGGTCTCAATCCTCTCTAATCGAGGCGGTATTTCTGACACATGGGGAAAAAACCATTTGATAAGGATCAAATAGTCTCAATCCTCTCTAATCGAGGCGGTATTTCTGACAAGGCATAACCCTTAGCTAAGCCATACCCAGTTCAGTCTCAATCCTCTCTAATCGAGGCGGTATTTCTGACTGTCAAGAATAGAACAAGAGAACATAGAACATTATGTCTCAATCCTCTCTAATCGAGGCGGTATTTCTGACACGATATGGAGTATGATGCATTAATAAGCATTAGAAAGTCTCAATCCTCTCTAATCGAGGCGGTATTTCTGACACAGCACAATATTAAACTACAAGGCATCCTTCTTAAGTCTCAATCCTCTCTAATCGAGGCGGTATTTCTGACACTATGAGGGGTACTCCACATCCTGAGTTGTATCAGTCTCAATCCTCTCTAATCGAGGCGGTATTTCTGACTCTGCTTGAATGCCCCTGTTGAAGCTATTGTCAAGTCTCAATCCTCTCTAATCGAGGCGGTATTTCTGACCAAAACCTTACTCGTTCTGTCAGTGGTGCCACTGAGTCTCAATCCTCTCTAATCGAGGCGGTATTTCTGACTTACGCAACAAACGACCGGCATACGACTATGATGTAAAAAGTCTCAATCCTCTCTAATCGAGGCGGTATTTCTGACATGGGCTACCCAATTAAGGATAGCCCATTATGCGGGTCTCAATCCTCTCTAATCGAGGCGGTATTTCTGACCAGACATTCACTTCCCAAACGCCGACGACTATTACGTCTCAATCCTCTCTAATCGAGGCGGTATTTCTGACTTATCAGGTACTTTATTGATAATGAATATGATGCAAGTCTCAATCCTCTCTAATCGAGGCGGTATTTCTGACCAGGAAGAAGTAGCGGTAAACTTTGATAATTTGTCTGTCTCAATCCTCTCTAATCGAGGCGGTATTTCTGACACAACCTAAAGCTTTTGCCAGACAAAAAAGCTCAGTCTCAATCCTCTCTAATCGAGGCGGTATTTCTGACATGCCAAAATCTTAACAGAAAAGTTTGGCACCATGTCTCAATCCTCTCTAATCGAGGCGGTATTTCTGACACAGAAGGAAATGCCACACCCTCTTGAAAAAACTCAGTCTCAATCCTCTCTAATCGAGGCGGT
>Ga0257124_1002886_pt1 | contig 9547 bp, 6 predicted proteins | sample SI106_150metaG_FD_190154 | JGI IMG/M metagenome (GOLD analysis project Ga0257124, IMG submission 190154) | Marine microbial communities from Saanich Inlet, British Columbia, Canada - SI106_150 | ecosystem: Environmental > Aquatic > Marine > Inlet | place: Canada: British Columbia | collected...
GCCTGGGAGAACTTCTATAATTTTGATCGGCCTCATCAATCTCATGGAGGAAAAACCCCTTATGAGGTCATGAAGTGTCTCTTAACTTAAAGGACAAATACTCCGGTGGGTATTGACGTATCACATTCTTGAGATGAATTATTTTTTTTGAGATTGTTTCTTTTTTAGATTGAATATTGTTTTCATTAGTGTTTAGCTCTGTGTTCTTATCACTACATGATTCTAGAGAGCTCACAATAATTATAAAGATAAAGATTAAATATTTACTCATGATTTAATTCCCCATTCAACTCGATGTCCTACTCGCCTCAGATTTGTTTCACCGAAACTAACCTTGATGCGATAAGTCTACAACAATTCAACCAATACCGTACAAGTGATTTGTATACTCAATCGTAGTTGTTTTTCAGAATTAATGTAATATTTGTACAAAACACGTCAAAAGTAGTTGAATCGTAGTTGTGATAATTGATGCATTAGTTAAAATAAGAAAGTCTCTAACTATTTAATAATTAGAGACTTTCGTTGTACACCGCCCAGGACTCGAACCTGGAACCAATTGATTAAGAGTCATCAGGTAAGTTTTTGTATGCGTTACTGTATAGGGCTTTAAGGGGTGTATTGGACACCCCGTCCCCGCTATGTCCCCATTTTGTGCATTTTAGGTATAACAAGGCAAGAGCGTTCTTTTACGCCTGAGCAATAATTTGACTGCTGGCCTTTTTAGCTTTTGGCTTCAACATTTTTACAAGAAAATCAGGTGGAAATTTAGTGTAAATCATCGTTGTTTTGACATCCTGATGGCCAAGAAGATCTTTGACATACATAATGTTGTTTGTCTCAACCAGACTACGAAGTGCAAAAGTATGACGCAGACTATGAAGCGACTTGTCTTTGGAGATTTCTGCATCATCAGCATAATCTCGGAATGCGTGTGTTATTGAGTTGGGTTTGTACGGTTTGTCCATCGCAATCACGTAATGTGGAATCAGATCAGCTGTAATAGGAATCATCCTGAGCCGCCTACTCTTTGAATGCTCGGCGGGGATAGTTATATGATCTTCTTCAAGGATGCTATGTTGAAGCTCACTAACGCGGAGTCCAAGCCTCTCAAATACTTTGAATGTTGAATACCACTTTGGATTATCTACCTGTTGATAAAACTTGTCTAGCTCATTCAACGATAAGAACTTCGGTAGTCGTTCGTTAATTTTGACCTGGGCTACCTTCACTTTTTCAAGAATGTATCCTTCTTCAAAGAGCCAGTTTGTAAACGCATTCCCAGAACGGATATAAATATTGATTGTAGTATCACTGAGTTTTTCCTTGTGCAGATGGTCAAGCATTTTTCTAATATTCTTGGTGGTAATTGAGTTTACCAATAATCTGGGGGAATTGGTCTCTACTAAGCAATCCAGAACTCGCTGATATGACTTAATCGTTGCTGGTCTACGACCATTAACCTTTCGCTCTTTGATAAACCTATTTACTGCATCTTGGAGCTCAAGGTCTTCCATTTCAGCTTCAGTAATCAACTTAGCTTTAAGGAGAATCTCCTTGTCTTGCACAAGCCGCAATCTACGCTCGGCTTCACGCTTGTTGCCTGTCTGGGTTGCTATAGTTTTCTCTTTACCGCCAGAGAGACGGACGCGGATGTAATATTTGCTGTGTTTTTTTACAAGAGTAGCCATGAAATAGTTTTAGCGTGTTTGCTCTCTAATTTTTTGTTTTTTCATTAACTTCCCAATAACCACCCATATCCGGCCCCTTACGCTCGATGGCACCCTTTTCTTTGAGCTTTGCGATCTGCATCTCAATTGCCCTTGTAGTTCTACCTATGGCCTCAGCGATATCGGGGATGGTAATATTCTTATTCTCCCGCATCAACTCAAGAATCCTCACCGAAGTTTTCACCGAAGTTTTCACCGAAGTTTTTTCATCTACCTTCGGGGCGAGATTCTCCTTGGGGTGAATGGGCAAGCGAACCAAAAAATGACTTCGGTGTTCATCTGTTTCAAACTCAGGTTTTCCGGAACCGTTTTCTTCCATCACCTTCAAGATCTTGGATATTCCTGTTGAACGTCCCTCTGCGAGATCCAACTCTTTCAGAAATTCTCCGATTCTGCGGTTACGGTACCGGCGACTTACAGCCCGACCCAATTGCAGATCTGGCATCCGAATGGACCGGTCTGGACCGGGGAAACTCAATACAACCAAATCTTCAGTAGTAACCCGGATCTCAATAGGTTCCCGCACTTCATAGGATCGATGATATACAGCGTTAACAACGGCTTCCTCGATAGCAGCGTAAGGAAAATTCCAATAACGCTCAGCTTCAGCTCTATCATCATGCTTAATCACTGTTTGTTTGATGTAGTTGGTTTGGATGTAACTCAGAGCGTCGCGAGTAATATCAGCAAGAGGGCCCTCGAATGTTTTCTCGTCAAACCGATCTCCTCCAGCACCTTCCGGAAACCAGACCACATCAATTTGTGTTGCCGGGAAGAATTGCCTTGGGTGTTCACTGAAGAACAAGAGACCTACGTTTTTCGGCATAATTGCTTCATCAGAACCACCAACGACATTTAGGCGTCGACCCAGGGCCTTAACAGCCAACTCTGATGCCTGATCAGCAAGGTCACTGTCTACCAGGCGTAAGAAATTAGTCATCAGTTGAGGAGAAAGATCTTCAACTTTAGCTGTGTGATGGTAACGATCGTCGTACGGTACATTAGCTGTAAGGGCTATTAACTCCTGTTCATCCTCACCTTTTGCTTCAACAGTGCTGGAATAGCGTCGGATATAGTAGTTGTGATCTTTATGTCGACTGGTAACTGCTTTGGGAGCTTTATAGGGACGATTTTCTCCACCAGGAGCCCACAGAACAATAAGGTTACGTTCTTCAAACAGCTCAACACTCAGTTTTGGGAAATATGCCGGTTGAATGTGGTTGCAAAATGAGAGGAGCTCCTGTTGGATTTTGTCTAATTGATTATCAGCTATACCAGAAGGAGGAAAGATGGGGACACCGGCTTCATCACAATCCTGGCCGATGACAATATACCCACCGCCCAGATTTTCAAAGTCATTGGCAAAAGCACAAATGGTACGGATAATTGGATCAGGATTCCATCCTTTTTTATACTCGATCCGATCACCTTCAACCTTACGCTGGTGAAGCAGATCCTCCAGATTGATGGGAAGTTTAGAGCTCACGTATTATTCTCTTGTTTTAACATTCGTTATTTGCTTCGCATATTCTACTATCAGGATGTATCATCATCCAAATCATTTTCGATAGACATCTGACTTTTTCTCTGGCGTGTCGTTGTTGAGTGCAAGTAAGATAGTTACTTGGTCGATGGACCTACAATAACTTGACATCATCTAAGCTCTACCGCATCCCGGGCCAGTAATTACACTTTTTCCGCCTGAGATTGGATCTATGCTGATCTGAGTGCTTATTCTTTCCTTCAACGCAGGAACATGAGAGATAATACCGATCAGTTTACCCTCTTGGTGCAAGCTAGATAAGGTTTCCAGTGCTGTCTCCAAGTTATCTTCATCCAAAGTTCCAAAACCCTCATCAAGGAAGAGTGAATCTACTCTGACCTTACGACTTGCCATGTTTGATAATCCCAGGGCTAGTGTCAGACTCACAATAAAACTTTCACCACCGGATAAATTTTTGGTGGATCTGATTTCTCCAGCTTGATAATTGTCCACAACATTCAACTTAAGTGGCTCTTCTTCATCACGGACAAGCAGGTATCGATCTGTCATTTTTTCAAGTTGCTGGTTAGCATGTGATACCATGAGTTCAAAGGTTAAGCCCTGGGCAAAGTTTCGATATTTCTTACCATCAGCAGAACCAATTAGTCCGTGCAACTTATCCCACCGTGAACACTCCTGTTGCTGGGCATCAATTTCAAATTGTTTTTCTTTGACACGTTCCTTGGCGATAGTGTTATCGGTGAGCTTATGTTTTAGCTCAGCAATAGCTTCCCTAAGCTGTTTTAAACTCTCCCCAAGTGCTTCGAATTGTGGCTCAAGCTCCTTAAGCGATCTTTCGGTTACCTTCTTGGTCAGCTCAGTAGCTAACCGATCCTTGCGATCTTTTCTCCTTGACTTGAGCTCCAGTTTTCGGTCATCCAGATCTTTTGCCCTTGTTATGAGATCGCCTCGTTCTTCCGATGAGAGCTGAGCTTCCAAGAATTGTTTTTCGACTGCAAACCCTACAGATTGAAGAGATGCACTAAAACCGGATTCAAGTGTTTCCAGCTCAGGAATCCCTTGTTCGATCCGTTCCTTCAGAGATGTGACATTGGTTGTTGCAGCGTTCAGTTTCTGCTGAGCATCGCTCTGTAGTATTCTCGTCTGTTTTTCCGCCACTTCAGCATCATCAATCGCTTTATTTAGCTGCTGTTCTTCAGTGTCAGGCTTTTTATCTCCGTACAATTCCAGGCGTTCAGTATTTGCATCTGTATATTCTTGTTTGACTGTTTCAAACATTTTTTGTTTTTCACTCGATGCAGTGGTTTGTATGTCAATAACCGCATCCAACCGCTTCAGTTCACTCTCCAATTCGGAGATCTGTTTTTCTATCTCAGCTTTATCTTTATTGTGAGACTGCCACTTGGTAAGCCGCTCCTGCAAAGATGTGAGCAAGCGGGAGATATCCGACTCCGAGATTTCAACTATTCCAAGAGGCTGCAATTTGCTTGAGACACCCTTTTTTAATTTTACATAATCAGACTGTTTTTTCTTGAGATCATCTGTCTGGTGAGTAAGATTTTTTTTTGCAGTCTGCTTTTCATTGGCTACTGCACCTTCAATCTTTTCACTCTCAGAGAGGCTATGCTGCGCTTCCTTTTCTGCGATCTCAAGGTTTTTAATCACTGATTCCTGGGCTTCAGCCTTCCCTATTAAGTCAGAAAAATCCACAATCTTCTGCTCCTGCTCATCTGGAATAGGTACATTTCCCTCAGCATAAGGATGTTCTCCCGCTCCACAAAGGGGACAGGGTTTTCCATCTTCCAGTTTGGCGCGGTGATCTTCAAGTTCTACGATCCTGGCGAGCAAAGCCATCTCACGTAACAGTTTCTCTTTTTCAGCACGATATTCCCGGAGTAGGCGGTCACCCAACAGTGTTTTTAAAGCTTTCTTCCCTTTATTTAGTAACTCAGAAGCCTTCGCCAGTTCCTGTTTTCGAGTGCTGCATTGTTCTGTGCCTGTATCAAGTTTTTCAGATATCTGTTCCAGGGCTGCAGCGGCTTCCTGCTTGTCATTTTCGTTTTTGCGGATTTCATGGTGCCGGGTGAGCAGATTACCGAGTTGCGATTCAATTCCAGTCAAGCCACTCACCAACCACACGTCTCGGGAGTGCTCACTTAAATATTCCTCTGTGGTTCTCAGTTTCCCACTTGCTGTATCGAGATTATTCTGTTCTTTAAGCTTAAGTTTTTGATCACTTTCAATTTTTGCTACATCTTCTTTGCAGGCTGCTTCAGCACTTTCCATTGTTTTTATTTGAAGGGTCAATTTTTGATCTAGGGAACGTACGTTCTGAATCAATGGCGAAGCAGTTTTTAGCTCTGCTTTAGCCTCTACAATCCGCTTTTCTACAGCCTTCAGGGCTTCTACCTTTTGTTGAAAAGCTAGCTCCAGGTCAGGCAGTTTGCCGTCCTCTGTTTTCAGGGAGTTTTGATCCGTCTCTTGCTGCTTCCTGACTGCTGTGAGGTTTGCATACTCTCCATCAAGCCCAGCTGCTTTTTGTGCCTGGCGGAGTTGTTCCCGATCCGGTTGGAAAGATTTGAGTTCAATCTCCAGCTTACCAGATTCGTCAGCTAAAGATTCAATCTCCCCATTAAGTCCATCAATACCAACCAACCAGGCGATGGCCTTCCCTGTTTCGTTTGTTTTAGCGGAAAGATCGGCCTCTTGCTTCTGTTGATCTGCCAGATTCTTCTGAATGATCTCTTCCTCATCAGGTTCAAGAAGAATAAAGCCAGATGTTTCTGCTTGAAGGAGATTGAGCCGATTACGTTCCTCTCGCTGACGTTCATGCACCCGTTTTGATATCTCCGTATAGATTTTGGTGCCGGTAATTTGCTCAAGAATCTTGGATTTCTCTTCAATATTAGCCTTGAGAAATGTATCAAAACCACCTTGCGCCAGAAGAATAGATCTGGTAAAACGGTCAAAGTCCATACCTGTTTTATCTTCTATGGCCAGGGCGACTTTCCTCAGCTGATGCTCAATCACTCTGCCATTCTCAATGGCTTCCGAAATTTCATGCTGTGGGTTCTGTAAATCACCGTTAGCATGTTTTCGAGCGCGATGTTGGCTCCAGTGGCAGCGGAACCGTCCTTCCTTAGACTCAAAAATTACTTCAGCATAACACTCGCCTGTTTGCCTCGACATGATCTCGTTAGCGCTTTTTGTAATTTTGCCTAGACGTGGCGTTTCCCCATATAGGGCTAAACAGATGGCATCAAGGGTTGTCGATTTACCAGCTCCGGTTGGTCCGGTAAGGGCAAAGATTCCATTCGTGATATATTCGGGGCCAGTAAAGTCGATACACCACTCACCATAGAGTGAATTCAAGTTCTTAAATCTAAGCTCAAGAATCTTCATACAATGTCCCGCTATTCCGCATTTGCATCTTCTTCATTAAGAGACTTCAGTATTTCATTATAAGACTGCGTTAGATCTCTTCTGTCTTCGAGAGGTACATTTAAAGTTTCTAGACACCGTTCGAACACATCATTTTCATTCAGGTCATCAAGGGTTTCATTTTGCTTGGATGCACCCAGGACCTTTTCGATGATTCTTTGGTTCTTGATCCGCCGGATCTCCATGGCAGAATCAGTCAGAGCTTCTTCAAGTGTCTCCCGGAGATTTCCGATAATATCCGAGCCAATATATTCAACCTCCAACCAGGCATTGCTTCCATCCCGTTTCAATTGTTCTATTCTTGTTTGTATATCATCCAAGGTACCCACGATTCTTTCCAGTGGCTGAAAGTAAGGAACCTTCAATTCTTTTATCGCAGGTGATTTACCCTCAAACTCGATGACGACTACTTGCTTGGTTTGGTTGGCTTCACCAAAACCCATGGGGATTGGGGAGCCACTGTAACGGAGATGCTCAGTTTTCCCTACACGCTGAGGAACGTGAAGATGCCCTAAAGCGAGGTAGTCAATTGATGACGGGAAGGCATCAGTCCCCAAATGCGCTAAAGAACCGATATACAGATCTCTGACTCCATCCCCTTCCAGAGTTTTACCTCCTGATGTGAAGAGATGACCCATGGCGACAATTGGCACATCAATATTGCCAGTTTCCAGATAGTCCAATCGTTTTTGTTCTGCTATGGTACAAACATCTGTATAGTGTTTTTTTAGACCTAGCGCAAGTTTGACATCCTTATCCTCAAAAGTCTCCCCTGATTCTACGGTACGGATATCTCTATCTCGTAAATAGGGTACAGCACAAATGATGGCTTGTGGGAGATCCTGCTGGTCCTTCAACACGAATACTTCATCGTCAGGATTCTCTGATCCCTCACCAACGACATATACATTTAAAGCCCGCAAGAGTTCTTTCGGAGCATTGAGAAATGATGGTGAATCATGGTTCCCAGCAATGACAACAATATGCTGGCAGTACGAAACAGAAACCTTGCTTAGAAAACGGTAATATAAGCTCTGCGCCAGGTTACTTGGTGTACTGGTATCAAAAACATCACCGGCAACCAGCAAAGCATCAATGTGCTCATTCTCAATAGTGGTGCTAAGCCAATCCAGAAACGCGGAGAACTCATCATAACGTTTCCGGCCGTAAAGGGAACGACCCAGGTGCCAGTCTGATGTATGGAGAATTTTCATTACCTTTTCTTTTCCCTACCGCCGGGGAGACGAACGCGGATATGGTACTTGTTTTTTTTTACGAGTGAAGCCATAAGATTCTATTAACTTTATTTAACTTTCTACTACAGTGATATATATTTCATCTGTTTCTACACCAGTCATTATTTTAAGTTTTAGAGGTTTTCCATTGTCTCTATACACTGGGGTGTCCACAATATGTGTGACGTAGTTACCGGCACACTTTCCTGTAAATATCTCAAAGTGGCCAGTGGGGATATCACCATGAATATAAAAGTCCTTTTCTAAATGCTCGCGTAAACGTTCGAACTCATCAAAGGCTTTATCGCTTAATCCACTATAACCCCGCTCCAAGCGCTCTAAGCTTGACTTCCGAATATATATTGACTTCCGATTGTAAAATGACACAATATTTACTCCTTATTATCGCAAATAGTAATGGTGATTGGAATACTGAGTATATTTGTCCTCAGTGTCGACTTCGTCCCTATAAATTAAATCTATTATTGACTCAATCTTCGAGGGTATGATACCGTTTGATTCTTCTGTTGTTATGATGCTATCCCAGATACCTGCTGCTTTATAGGTTTTTGTCTTAACATTTTTCCAGGTCCAGTTATATTTCCGCTGACTTAGCAACCCCAAATGTTCCCAATACCAGATTTTGTTGTTACAGTAAACTGTGAAATCTGTTTTTATCTCAACAGTCTTGCCATCGACAACCGGTTTTTCCTCATATTCAAAATTGAACAATTCTTTTCCTAATTCTTCACGCTTTGTCATGAGCATATGGTAAATCATCAATTCGATTCGTGATTCAACAAACACCCCAGGTTCCGGCTCTAGGTCATAATATCGGTAAGGCTTATCCAACATCAAGCTAGTTCTTCTGGCACCAGAGAATGATCTCTCTATGGCAATTTCGAGGACATTTTGTCGTGCCCCCTCAACACTCTGGATGAATAGCGTGATAGATGATTGTGTTCGAGTTAAAGCCGTATATATCAATTCCTTAGAAAGCAATCCATATCTTGCTGGTAAAACGAGAAAAATATGCTTGAATCCACTCCCCTGCGATTTGTGGACAGTTATTGCATAAGCCAACTCAAAGAATTCCTGCTCTGCCTTGCGTATATCATTGAACTTGGTTGACTCCAGTCCTGTTGCAGCTTCGTAATAGAATTTTTCCGACTTTTCACCTACGATCAAGCCAATAGTACCATTTGAAAGTAGTAGTTGATCCGAGTCATAATAATTCTTGGTTCGAATGATTTTATCAGAATTCTTGTAGAGATTCTTTCTAAGACTGTAAGGTAAATCACTTTTAAATTCAGTTTGGATGAAGTGGTTTATTTTGACAGCACCAGAGTATTGTGCATGATAGGGTGTAAGAATTTGGAAATTGCTCAACTGTGAGCTACCATCTTTAATCTGGCCATCTTTAGACAATCCGTTCATCTGGTTCAACTGTTCTGTTAAGGATCCTTCATAACCTCGATTTACAGCTAGCTTGACAAATTCTGACCTAACCTGAGTGTATAACTCATCCATGTTAGTCCAATAGCAAGCATGGAACCCTTTCGAGATTGTATATTCTTTGTTGCGAAATTTGTCCCTAAGGGATAAGTCCACTTCCCCATTTAAACGATAGGCATTAG
>Ga0257124_1002890_pt1 | contig 9532 bp, 8 predicted proteins | sample SI106_150metaG_FD_190154 | JGI IMG/M metagenome (GOLD analysis project Ga0257124, IMG submission 190154) | Marine microbial communities from Saanich Inlet, British Columbia, Canada - SI106_150 | ecosystem: Environmental > Aquatic > Marine > Inlet | place: Canada: British Columbia | collected...
TGCCATTGCTTCTCCAATCACATTAGGAAACCCTTCGCCCCAGGCTGAGGAAGAAACAACTATATCTAACGCTGACATTATCTTTGGAATATCTGATCGCTCGCCTAAAAAATGGATTGCTGGATTATTACTCAGTTCACTCGTAACACCATGGCCAATTAACAAAAACAAAACCTCTTGCTTACCGCCAGTACTAGATAAGCTGTCTACTACACGGTCTATTGCACGCAGAAGTGTTGCATGGTCTTTCATTGGGTGCAAACGAGAGATATGTCCAATTAAAATCGCACTTTCAGAAACTCCTAACTCCTCACGCAATTGTTGACGACGATTTTTATCTGGACAAAATTTTTGTAAATCAAAACCGTTAGGGATTATCTTTGTTTTTTTTGACAAATATCCAGCATTGCAATGTTGCTCTGCACTAAGGTTTGAATTATAAATAATACCCTGTGGAAAAAAAGATAGCCAGCGTCCCAACACAATCAACCAACAAGTCTGAGGTTTTTCACTATTAATGTCATATAAAGTCTGTCGTACATTCCATAATAGTTTTACCTTTCTAAATATAGAATAAGAAAAAAAGACTGCTAAAATTGCAGCTATATTCCCGTGATACATCCAACCCTGTACGACATCCGGGTTAAACACTCTCACAAAATATTTCAGTTTCTTAATACTTCCCCAACTAGGGCGAACTCCTTGTTCCAAATCTAGCCTCTCAACTCTAACACCTAACTCCTCAATACGCTCAGTAATTTTCCCTCGACCCATTAACGAAATAACCAAAGATTCTATTGGCTCATCACGCAATGAAGCTAATAGCTTATACAGCATCATTTCTGCCCCACCAGTATCAAGATCAGTGATTATATGTATAATTCTCATTTATACAATCTTTTTTTAGTTATATTAAAATTTAGAGTATTTATCAATATTCACAATGTCAATCCTTTTATTGATAACACCTCTAATTCCAATAACAAGAAGTATTGTTAATAATGGCTCTATGGGCAGCATGTACTTAACTCCTAATACTGGGCCTGTAATTAATAAAAAATAAAAAATAAAACCTAAGACAAAAAATACACCCCACCCTTTAATATAATGTTTTCTGTTTTTTACCATTACGTACACTCCAAAACATTTTAATACAAACATTAAAAATGAAATGAAATTAGAAATTAAAACCACTACTATGTATTTAATCGACTCAATATCGGTAATAAATGTAGCAATTTTGTGAATAAAAGTATCACCTGGTGTATTGTAAAAAGATTGATGCGGAAGATTTCGTAACCATGGAGCCACCATTACTCCAGAAGAAGATAAATTTAATGCAGAGCCAATTAACCATACATAGGCAATCTTTGCAATACCAAGATCAAGCAGTCGATCAATCGCAATACCAGATTCGCAACGACTTAACTCAAATTCATTTACCTTTTTGTTAGTAAGATTGCTTGATTTACAACGCTTAGTCATGGAGGTTACTTCCATAGCTGATTCTGAATATGTCTTTCCTTCAGAAAAATGAATCGCCAATGGAACTAAATATTTAGATAAGTGAAGCCCTGATTGACTTGTTATTGCAATGGTTCCAAACTGTCGATAATTCCTGTCTACCAATACTCCCAATAAAATAGCAATAACCAAGATAAACGCTGTAATATGTACAAAAATTTTAGTTATGTGTACCTTCTGAGATATTAAATACCATAAAAAAACTCCACCGAGTATTGGAATCAAATAATAGGAAACTGGTCTTGTTAATATTGACAAAGAAAGCATTATAGACAATAAAACCATATACTTCAAATCCTTCTTGTTTAGATAAACCATAGTAGAATATAAAAACAGTGTAAATATAAAAAGAAATAAAGAATCAGTTAGAATCATTCCAGAAGATGTAACCATATTCATATTAAAAACAGAAAGAACTCCACCTAACATGAAAGCACCTGAAGTAAACTGTGAAACAATTAAGCCAATCATAACACAACTCAATGCATCTATTATCGATTGAAAAAATACCACAACCCATGGATTATATCCACTTAGCGACCAAATAGCGGAAAGAAAGGCTGGATAAAGCGGGGTTCTTGCAGTCTCAACATAAAATCCACTAGCAGTTTGATGTACAAAATCACCTGTTTGTAACATTGACAGACCAAGATTGACATAAATATCTTGATCTTCTAAACGAAAATCAAAATCATCTGGAATTAAAAAAAACAAGTTAAATATTCGCATTAATAATGCTAGTACAAATATTGCCAATACCTGATTTTTATATGTACTCAAACAACACCTACCCATTCTCTATCATAGAAATAAATAAAAATTTAACAGGACTAGAAATCTTAATATTTTCAGGATATGCATATATTATAAAAATCTACTTATTTACAATCTTTAATTTTTTATATGCAAAAATTACCATTTTTAACAACAACCAACCATGACGGAAGCGAGATATTTGGGTTTCTCCATATTCTCTTGCCCCATAGCGTATCGGCACTTCCAAAAACTTTAGATTAATTTTTGATGCACCAAAAATAAGATCAAAATCTCCAAAAGGATCAAAATCTCCAAAATAGGATCGATTAGCAGTAATTTTCTCATAATTCTTTTTAGTCAGCACTTTGGTTCCACAAAGAGTATCTGTAATCCTTTGATTTAATAACCAAGTAAAAATTACTGAAAAGGTACGGTTAGCCCAGAAGTTCAAAAACCTCATTGCTTGATCATTCATAGGGTAAACAAGGCGTGTACCATTAATGTATTCACCTTTTCCTGAGGTAATTGCATTATAGAACTTTGGTAAATCTTCTGGTGGAACAGTCAGATCAGCATCTAAAATTATTAAAATATCTCCACGTGCGTAAGAAAATCCCTTACGTACAGCGTCTCCTTTCCCTTTTCCATCCTGAACTAATACTTTAATGTCTTTATCTGGATAAGCATCAATAACACGATGAATCTCATCTAGGGTGCCATCTTGGCTATTGCCTTCCACATATAAAACCTCCAAATCTTCACAAAAATTTGGAAGTCTTTTTACTGCATTTTCAATATTTCCCTTTTCATTACGGCATGGGATAAGAACAGTAGCGGATGGTGACTTTAATTTCACATCTCGAACAGGACGGGCAACTAGATAGTTTCTTAAAGATAGACGGCGAATTATTGGCAAAGTTCCGATAAAACGATTAATAAACGCCCCTAAACCAAATAAACTAAATGGCACTAACTGACGCCACTCTCGTTTAACTGGCTCAAAATCAGCTAACTGCAAAAAACCCATAGTATCTTCAGTGGATAACCAGTTCATCTCCACTGAAGGCATTTTTAAGCCAATTTTCTCACCTAAGGTAAGAATTGGTTGCCAGCGCCATGAATAGTAAGAAACAATTAAACGAGTATCTGCAGTACATAGCAAGTGCAGGCCTTCAAAGGCATTTTCGCAATCATCTAAGTATCCGATTGTATCAGACAAAATAATAAAATCGAATGGACCTTGTAATGAAGAAATAAACTTTTTATCTTCTAAATCACCTTGAATAAATTCAAGATTCGGATAGTTTTTCTGTGCAGAAGAAACCATATTAGAACTTAGATCAACTCCTACACCATAAGATGGGCTTAAAGCGTTTAAGAGTTGGCCTGTACCACAACCTAACTCCAATACGCGCGCGCCTTTGCCCACCAAAAACTGCATATAAGAATAGTCATTATTGTAGAAATAACTATTCTTTTTAATCCACTGATCACGACTTGTGGCAAGCTCATCAGCCTGCTCTTTAATTCTCTTCTTTCTAACTAATTTAAACATTAATTATTCAACTTTTTTTATAAAAATTTATCGTACTAAGTACACCTAATGCTGAAAATATCATTATTAATGGATCTAATGGGACTCTCCATCTTGACTGTCCTAAAAATAAATACTCTGCAGAAAACAATAGTATATAAAAAATCACAATAATAGATAAGTACTTATTATTTGAATTACTAAACACATGTATTAATCCAATAATAAGCAATATTTTAGTCAGAATAGCAAACCCCCAAAATGTTATTAATGCAATCAAATATTTTATATTAACAGAGTCTATAAATTTTATTGCTTTGCTTAGGGACAACATACTTCCAGAACTTCTTTCAAATGAAAGGACAGACGCCTTATTATCAATCCCATAATAATTGGCAAAGTTACTTGCTCCACCAGAAAACATTAAATTTACAAATGATGAAATACTAGCCTTTGCAATAACATAAAGATTTTCATTTAATATAGCATCGATATACGCCCTTGATACAATTTTTCGACACTCAAATGAAGATACGCCTTTATTACAAACAGCACTTTCTTTTACAATCATGTCTTCATATACCTCATAAGCAATAACATTAGCTTCTGACTGCGACATATTTTTACCATATTGCAATAAAGCAATATATTGATCATGAAACACCATGCCTTCATTTGCTGAAATGAAAAATTCTCCATGCTTATTATAATTATTTAATGACCATAGTCCTAAGCCTGACAATAGAATCAAATAGTACACTAAATTTATTGACACCAATTTACGCCAAGAGACTCCGTTCAACTTAAGAATTAAAGATGGTAATATAAATATCAACATAATATACATACCCGCAGGTCTGGTCAATGAAATTAACAATGCTATAAATGCCAATACTACAATTCCATTTCTTTGCCTTATAAGATTCATCAATACATACAGAAAACTAACTAAAAATAAAGTAAACAAGGTCTCTGTTTGTACCAAGTGAGCTGCCATAAGTGCATTAGGATTAAAAATAACTAGTAGCATCGTAATCCACCTAATTAAAGGTAAATTTGGCATAATTTTGATCGCTATTTTACTAGCAATAATGCCAGTCAGATAAAGTAAGGCCGACTGTGTTACAACTAGAGCATCATTGCCATAATCAAACCCAAATATTGCATAATGTATAGATAAAAAAAATGGGTATATAGGGCCAGTACTTAATAAGTTTCCAAGTCCATCGCCATTAGCTAAACTTAATGCAGGAACAAAATATCTAGATGCATCTGCACCATGAACATATACCGCATCAGTGATTGAAAGTATATGCAATATATAATTTGTTACTAAATATATAGCAAGAAAATAATAGTGTCGTTTATCGTAAAACTTAATCATTCTTCACTGGTTAAAATGTGTGTGTTTTGCAATAGCATTTATTGAGCCCATTTTTGGTATTATTTTTCGTAATAACGTACTATCACAAGGGTATTTAACAGCCTCATTTAAAGAATAAAAATCATACCCCATAGATACCATTAATTGAATAACCTTATCAAAATTGTTATTTTCTTCATATTGGTCTGGACCAAGCTCCATTACAAAAGTAGGTTTAAACTTAGCAATAGATTTGCTGCCACTTATTAAAACATCTAACTCATTACCATCCACATCTAATTTAATAATATCAATTTTAGAAATCTCTTGGTCATTAACTATGTTATCAAGTGTATTCTTCTCAGCTCCAGATATTGACATTTTAATCCCGCAATGAACATGATGTTTATTCTTATCCTGCTTTAACGGCCAACTTGAATATATCCCATCAATATCATTAGTCTTGTCAATATCAGGTATCAACAATAGATGTTTTGTAATTATTCTATTACTTATTGCAGGATTTATGGAAATATTCTTCTCTAACTTATTGAATGCATAATTAGTAGGCTCTATTGCATACACCATTCCTTTCTCGCCTACATTTTTCGCCATATTGAGAGAGTGTGCCCCAATATTAGCACCAATATCAATAACAACATCTCCCTCTTTAATCAATCTGCTTAATGCTTTAGTTGTCTCTTTTTCAAAATAACCAAACATAAATATTGAAAAATCTATTCCCTCTCGTAAGTCAAGGTCCCAATGTATATCGTTTTTAATAACTGACATACTAGATATGTCTTTATAAAATACATTAATAGTTTTTTGAACAAAACTAGCAATTAATATTTTTATTTTTGTAGATAACACCTATATCTCCTATTATGTAAAGTTAATTAATATAAATTTTGGGTCATGACAACTTAAGCGACTCTTTTCTAAAAATTCCAAGCAAAATTTTGGAAATATTTTTGCTTGCGATTATTGAATCTAAATTCGCATTCTTTTAGGTGTAAATTAAACATCTTTTTATCCATTCCTTTAAATTTTACTAGTCTTATTTTGGCATAACCCCAAAATGATTCTATACCGTTAATATGAGAGTTTCCTCTGGCAAATTCATTCTTGCTATGATGCACTCTAAAATGCTTCTTATAGCCAAAATCTACAAGACAATTATACCCGCACCATCCATCTGAATGGATAACGCTATCAATGATGGTCTTACCCTTGATAATCTTTTGCAGGGTAGCGCTCTTACAGTTTGGCACTATTTCTGTATAAACTTGATCACCTCGTTTTAACAAACCAAATACTATCGTTTTACCTCTGGCACCACGGCCGCGTTTCCACGGACGCGCCGTGCGCCAAAATAACTTTCATCAACTTCAATCTGACCCACTAGTGGGTCAGATTGAAGTAAGGACAATTCCAAGATTTTAAGCCTAATTGCAGTCAAATATTTGTTGACTGTTTGTCTGCTTAACCCTGTCAATTCTTTGATTTGAACTGCATTCAAATCAAGAGAAAAATACTTAATTATTTCTCTAAATTTCTTCTCTGAAATGCGGGAACGATTTACATACTTGTTTTTTACTTTCATGACCCTTATAAATTAACATGTAGCCTATATTCTGTAAAATTTTAACTAAATATTTGTTTTATAAAATTATCAGTAGTAAACATGTATTTTGGTTAAAATGTATCGGTGCTCAAAAAAACTTATTATATTTCTATTGACCGATCATCAGAAAAATATTTTGGTATTTTATTGTCGATTGTATTTTTAATAGTCGCCCTGTACCCGTTAATCAATTCTGAAAGTATTCGAGTTTGGGCAACAATAGTATCGGCTGTATTTTTTTTACTAGCTTTTTTATTGCCTAAAGTGCTGAGGTTTCCAAAAAAACTTTGGTCTAAGTTTGGTATATTACTCACCTCTATCATTGCACAAATTGCAATAGTACTAGTTTATTTTATTGTAGTGTTGCCTGTTGGTCTTATTGTGCGATTTTTAGGCAAAGATTTACTTAAACAAAAGCTGGATAAAAATAAAGTGTCATATTGGATTGATCGCATAAAGCCGATAGGTCCAATGAAAAATCAATTTTAAAAATTTAGATTATGCTATTTATTTTCCCTTATTTTAGAAAGTGATAAGAAAAATACTTGGTATATCTGCTTTTTATCACGATAGTGCTGCCGCACTTATTGTTGATGGTGAGATTGTTGCTGCTGCTCAAGAAGAACGTTTTACTCGTAAAAAGCACGACTCATCTTACCCAGCTAATGCAATTGAATACTGTCTGAAAGAAGCAGAGTTATCATTAGAGCAAGTAGACTATATTGCTTTTTATGATAAGCCTTTTTTAAAATTTGAGCGCTTACTAAAAACCTATGTTGCCTTTGCACCCAAAGGTTTGCAATCATTTAGAATAGCAATACCAGTTTGGTTTCGTGAGAAGTTATTTTTAAAAGACGTACTTATCAAAGAAATTAAAAAATTTGATAAGAATTTTAACCATAATAAACTTGTGTTTGGTGAACATCATTTTAGCCATGCTGCTAGTGCATTCTACGCTTCACCCTTTGAAGAGGCAGTAGTACTTACGCTTGATGGTGTTGGTGAGTGGGCAACTACTACGGTTGCTATTGGAAAAGGGCATGAGCTTGATATTGTTAAAGAGATACACTTCCCGCATTCACTAGGCTTGCTTTATTCAGCATTTACTTATTACACTGGTTTTAGAGTAAATAGTGGTGAGTATAAGGTAATGGGACTGGCGCCTTATGGCGAGCCTAAGTACAAAGACTTAATTCTAGACAAGCTAATTGATTTAAAAGAAGATGGTTCATTCAGATTAGACCAGACTTATTTTAACTACGCAACTGGATTGACTATGGTTAATCAAAAGTTTGCTGACTTGTTTGGTGAGCCAGAAGAAAGCCAGATACTGATAAACTAACTCAGTTCCATATGGATATTGCTGCATCAGTGCAAGCTGTGACTGAAGAAGTTGTACTGACAATGACTAGATCACTAGTAAAAAAATACAATATCCCAAATCTATGTATGGCTGGTGGTGTTGCACTTAACTGTGTTGCTAATGGCAAGATACTCAGAGATAAGGCGTTTAAAGATATTTGGATTCAGCCAGCTTCAGGAGATGCCGGCGGTGCTTTAGGTGCTGCCTTAGCAGTTTGGCATAAAGAACTCAATCGATCAAGAATAGTTAATGTTAATGACGCTATGCAAGGCTCATATCTTGGTCCAGCATATGAGCAAGATTCTATTGAGAGTGAATTATCAACTTGTGGAGCTAAGTTTGACTCGGTTACTGAAGATGAGATGATTGAGAAAACTGCACAAGCGCTAATAGACGGCAAAGCTGTTGGTTGGTTCCAGGGCAGAATGGAGTTTGGTCCTAGATCACTTGGAGCGCGTTCAATACTAGGAGACCCTCGTTCAGAGAAGATGCAAAAAACTCTTAATCTTAAGGTTAAGTATCGTGAGAGTTTTAGGCCATTTGCACCATCAGTATTAAGAGAGGATGTGTCAGATTGGTTCGAAGCAGATTATGATAGTCCATATATGCTTTTGGTTGATGATGTTAAAAAAGATAAGCGCATAGAAATGACTAAGGAAGAAGAGCATCTGTTCGGTATTGATAAACTTAATATCAAGCGCTCAAGTATTCCCGCAGTAACACATGTCGATTATTCTGCTAGAATACAAACGGTACATAAATCAACCAACCCAAAATATTACGCATTAATAACCAAATTTAAAGAAAAAACAGGTTGTTCAGTGGTTGTAAATACATCATTTAATGTAAGAGGTGAGCCGATAGTATGCACACCAGAAGATGCGTTCAAGTGTTTTATGGGCACTGAGTTGGATTTATTAGTGGTTGGTAACTGTGTATTACAGAAAGAAGAACAAGATAATAATTTAATTGGGGACTATAAGGAGAAATACAAGAAGGATTAGGTAAGGCTTATGCGCATAAATCCATGTATTTTATAAATGAAAAGACTATTTGATACTTCTCTTTCTATTATTCTGTTGTTTATTTTTTTAATACCAATTATGTTAATTTCGATCTTGGTAAAATCCACATCGTCAGGAAAAGTCCTATATTGGTCTGATAGGGTGGGTAAGGATAATATTATTTTTAAAATGCCAAAGTTTAGAAGTATGATGGTGGACACACCTGCAGTAGCGACACACCTGTTAGGCAACCCTCAGAGTAATTTAACTCCTATTGGAAATTTTTTAAGAAAATACAGTTTGGATGAATTTCCTCAACTGTGGAGCATTGTAAAGGGTGATATGAGTTTTGTTGGGCCTA